>Ga0233436_1000025_pt1 | contig 221274 bp, 262 predicted proteins | sample SI_122_August201_2_FD_182723 | JGI IMG/M metagenome (GOLD analysis project Ga0233436, IMG submission 182723) | Seawater microbial communities from Saanich Inlet, British Columbia, Canada - SI_122_August2016_150_MG | ecosystem: Environmental > Aquatic > Marine > Inlet | place: Canada: British... | reverse complement strand
AAACATCACCAAAGAAGGTGGTTTTTTTAGTTGAAGCTTTAGAAGATATTAAAAAAGCTATTACTAGATCAGATTTAAGGGGATTAATTGCTATTGGTAAAATCACTCAATTTAGAAAGAACCATTTATCTCGTGTTAGAGCGAGAAAAATTCAATCTCAAAAACGAAAAGGTAGACAAAAAGGTAGAGGAAGTAAAAGAGGAAGTAAAAATTCCATTCTTACTAAGAAAGATAAGTGGATGGCACGAGTTAGAGTTCAAAGAAAATTCATCAAAGAATTGAAAGATAGAAATTTAATTGTTACAACAGATTACCGAATGCTTTACCGGAAAGTTAAAGGTGGTTATTTTAGAAATAAGAGACACATAAAATTATACTTAACTGAATATAAACTAATTAACAAAAATGAAGAATCTCAGGAGCTGAAAAAATAAAATGGCTAGTAAAAAACCTAAACAAGTATTGTACCGTAGAAAAATGGAAGGAAGGACTAACTATTCTAAACGTTTAAGTCTATTATTATCTAAGAAATTACGTTTAATTGTTCGTTTTACTAACCAGCGAGTAATTGCTCAAGTTTGTGAATTTAATAGTCAGAGTAAAGGTGATAAAATTTTAGCAGCTGTTGACTCGTTTGCTTTAAAGAAACATGGTTGGACATCTTCTTGTAAGAATTTGCCAGCAGCATATTTAACTGGATTATTAATTGCTAAAACTGTTTCAAGTCAGGGTCACAAAGAAGCAATTTTAGATACTGGTTTACGTACTCCTGTTAGGAAAGGAAAAATTTATGCTTTTTTGAAAGGTGCACTTGACGGTGGAATGGACATTCCTCATGGAGGAGAAGACATCTATCCAGAAGAAGATCGTCTTTTTGGAAAACATATTAAAGAAGATTTACCTGCTCAAGTTAAAAAGGTTAAAGAAAAAATAATGAGTAACTAAAATGGTCGAAAAAAAATCAAACTCAAACAATAAAATGAATAATAATACTAATAATAGTAATGGTAATAAAAATAATCGGACTAGTGGCGGTAAAGATAGGAAATTTAATAGAAATCCTCGTCAATTTGTTGAGCCGGAAGTAGTTTGGATACCGAAAACAGTTTTAGGTAAAAAAGTTAAAGATGGAACTATTACTGAAATTGAAGATATTTTTAATACTGGACAAAAAATTCTGGAATCAGAAATTGTTGATACTCTTTTGCCTAACCTTGAAGAAGAATTACTTCTAGTTGGTCAGGCTAAAGGTAAATTTGGTGGTGGCCAGAAAAGAATTTTTAGACAAACTCAAAAAAAGACTAAAGAAGGTAACAAAATTCACTTTTTAACATTTTCTGTTGTTGGTAATAAGAATGGTTATGTTGGCGTTGCAATGGGAAAAAGTGGAGAAACTGTTCCTGCCCGAGAAAAGTCAAAAAGAAAAGCAAGATTAAACTTACTTAGGGTTAGGCGTGGTTGTGGTAGTTGGCAATGTAATTGTAAACAACCTCACACTATTCCTTTTACTATCACTGGAAAATGTGGTTCAGCTACTATTAAATTAATGCCTGCTCCTAAAGGTAAAGGTCTTTGTATTGAAAGTGAATGTGGAAAAATTTTAGCATTAGCTGGAATAAAAGACGTTTGGTGTAAAACTTCTGGCCAGACAAAAACTAAAATTAATTTACTTCATGCTCTTATCAGTGCTTTAAAAAAGAGTTCTGAGATGAAAATTAAACCAGAAGATATTATTAACTTAGGTATTGTTGACGGAAAATTAAAAGCTGATGACGAACCTGATCAAGAAGAATTAGAATTTTTGCAAGCAGAACCTTCTTCTGAAACTCCTGTTGAAGAAGCAGGAGCAGAAAAAACTGAAGAAAAAGTTAAAGAAGAAGTAGCTGAAGAAGTTAAAGCTGAAGAAGCAACAGAAGAAGCAACAGAAGAAGTTGTAGCAGCAGAGACAGAATCACAATCAGAACCAGAACAAGAAGTAGTAGAGGACAAACAATAATGGTAGAAAAAACTGAAACTGGACCAAGTACTCAAGTAGATGTTGAAGTTAAGAAAGAAACTCCACCTGTAACAAAAAAATCAGGAAAAATTGCAGTGATCTTAGTTAGAGGAAAGGTAGGTTTAAGTAAGAAAGTGAAAGATACTTTATTAATGTTAAATTTATCCAGAAAAAATCATTGTGTAGTTATTGTTGATAATCCTGTTAATCGGGGAATGATTAAAAAAGTTAAAGATTTTACTACCTGGGGAGAAATTACTGATGACACTTTTAAAGAATTATTAAGTAAAAGGGGTCAACCGTTCCAGGGTAGAGAAACTGACTTAAAAAAGAAATATCAATATAATTTGTTTGAACATGAAGGTAAAAAGTATAAAAAATATTTTACTCTTAGTCCACCTCGTAAAGGTTTCGGCCGGAAAGGGATAAAAATGCCATTTAAACTTAGTGGCGGTCTTGGGAATCGAGGAGATAAAATTAACGATTTGATAATGAGGATGTTATAATTATAAAATGGTTGTAAATAAACGTAAGAAAGTTGGAAAATATCGTGCCCATACTACTCATGGTGGTGGACATAGAAAGAAAAGGCGAGGTGCAGGTTCTCGTGGCGGTAGAGGTAATGCTGGAACTGGAAAACGTGCTGGTCAGAAAAAAGCTGGAATTTCTCGTGTTTTGGGTAAGAAAGGTTTCACTAGTAAAAGAGCTATTGGTGAGGACGGAATAAATTTGGTTAGATTTACAACTAAAATGGTTAATGGCTTACTAGAAAAAGGAAAAATCACTAAAGATGGTGATGTTTTCGTATTAAACTTAAACAAGTTAGGGTACCAAAAATTGTTAGGTACAGGAACAACTAACTTAAAACTTAGAGTTACAGTTAATAATTGTAGTGCTTCAGCTGAGAAAAAAATAGTTGCTGCTGGTGGAGAAGTAATCAAGACTAAAAAAGCAGCTAAAACTGGCAAGGCAACTGAAAAAGAATCAGGTAAAGAAACAGTAGTTGAAAAAGTTAACAAAAAAGAACAACCAGAAAAAGATAATCAGGAAGAAAACTAAAAATGTCTCTCTTGGATAAAATTATTTTAAACCTGCCTGAGGTTCGAGGCCCTAAACAAAAGAGGTTACCATTTAAAGAGAAACTTAAGTGGACTTTAATTATATTAGTAATTTTCTTTGTCATGGGTTTAGTACCTTTGTACGGTCTTGGAGAAAACGCTTTACAGCAGTTTGAATTTCTTTCAATCATTTTAGGAGCTTCATTTGGTTCAATAATTAGTTTAGGTATTGGTCCGATAGTTACTGCTTCTATTGTTTTACAGTTATTGTCCGGTACAGGAATTTTAAACCTGGATCTTACTAGTATTGAGGGCAGGCAAAGATTCCAGGGTTTACAGAAATTATTAGCAATATTTTTCATTATTTTTGAAGCTGCAATTTATGTTTTAATGGGCGGTTTAGCTCCTGCAGCAAATCTTATTGGAACACCATTATATTCACAGTTTCAAATAGTATTAATTTTTCAACTTTTCTTAGGTGGGATTATTATCTTGTTTATGGATGACGTTATTAGTAAATGGGGTTTTGGATCAGGAATCAGTTTGTTTATTGCAGCTGGAGTAGCGCAACAAGTTTTTATTAGAGCTTTTAACTTTTTGCCAAGTCCTACTAATCCAGAAATAGCTGCTGGTGCAATCCCTGCTTTGTTTCAGTTTTTATCAATGGGAGATGTTACTAACGCAGCTAGACAAATAGCGGCAGTTGTTTCCACTTTGTTAGTGTTTGCAATTTGTGTCTATGGTCAAGCAATGAAAGTAGAAATCCCTTTATCTTTTGGAAGAGTCCGTGGTTACGGAATGAGATGGCCACTTAACTTTTTTTATACTTCTAACATTCCAGTAATTTTAGTTGCTGCTTTAATGGCTAATATTCAGTTAGTAGCAAGATTATTAGAACGATGGGGACATCCTATTTTAGGGACGTTTTCAGGTAATAGTCCTATTACTGGTTTAGTTTATTGGATTAATTCTCCAGACATTGTGCAAACAATTATTGGTGGTGGTTTTACTGTTAGTATGTTAGGTCAAGCCGCTATTTATATTCTCTTAATGGTTGGTGGGTCAGTAATGTTTAGTATTTTTTGGATGCAGACTGCGAATATGGACGCTAAATCTCAAGCTAAACAGATTTTAAGTTCCGGATTACAAATTCCTGGTTTCAGGAGAGATGAACGAGTTTTAGAAAAGATTTTATCTCGTTACATTTGGCCGTTAACAATTGTTGGTGGTGCATCTGTTGGTTTATTAGCCGCACTTGCTGATCTTACTGGTGCTTTATCGCGAGGAACTGGTATTCTTTTGGCTGTAATGATTGTCTATAAACTTTATGAAGAGATTGCTAAACAGCACATGATGGACATGCATCCGGCAATGAGAAAGTTTATGGAATAGATTTTTTTAATTATTTTTAATTGTTTTTTGTGGTGATTTGTTGTTTTAGGTAAATAAAATGAATTATGAACTACAAATAAAGAATTTTTCTGAGTTAGATATTGAAGAAAGAGCCCAGTTAGGAAATTTAGTTAACCCTAATGGGATATTTCCAATCTGGTTAAATGATGAACAAGGATTATTAGAAAGGTATGCATCATTAGCAAAAAATGAGGACAAGATTATTAGTTGGGCTGCTGTTGATATTAATAAAGATGAATTTAATGCAGTAGGAGCATTTACAAAATCAGAATATAGAGGTAATGGTATTGCTACAGCTTGTTTAAATCATGTATTGAGTTATGCTCATCAGGAATTAAAAAGAAACAGAAGGTGTTCATTAATGTATGATCAGGAATTCAAAGAATTATTTAAGCCAGTAATTGAAAATAATGGTTTTTCTCCATCTAGTGCGACTTTGGTAATTCAAATTTAATTATTATACTTTCTGTTTAATTTTTATTTATGGGTGGGTTTAATACCCTAGAGTTTTCTCCGGTGGAAGTTTTATTACGTAAGGAAAAATAAAATACGTTGAAGGTTCATTTTTCACCTTTCCATAATGTAAATGCATGTGTTCCACCTAAGATTAAAATTAGGAATGCAAGTATAAACATAGCATATTGTGGACCTAAGAAAACTACAATCGGTCCAGAAATGACATAACCTAACATTGATCCACCTCCACTAAGCATCGATCTTAAAGATAAAATACTAGCCCGTTTATTTGATGGAATGAACTTATGTAAAGCTGATTGGGCCAGAGGACGTGTTCCTCCTTCGCCTACTTGAAAAAAGCAGAAAGCACCAATAGCAAGGGAAACAAGAGAAGTTACCCCCAATCCAAAAGCAGAGATTACAAAAATCAAATAAAACAAGAATAAAATTGTTGGTATTCCTTTTTTATAAGACATCTTCTTAGAAATATAAGCTCCCGATACTGCAAAAAGTGTGGATACAGAAATGATTAAACCAAAGTAATGGATAGGTATTTTTAATATTTCCTTAAACAGTATTGGCCAGCTAACTTCAAACAAACCAAATGACAATCCTTTAAATAGAATCAGCAATAACAAAACAAGTAAGATTTTATTCTTGTAGGAATATTGTAATGCTTCTTTAGAATGTTTAGTAATTTCTGAAAACATATTTTTGAACGAAAATTTGGTTGACACAAAGTTTTTCTCTTCCATATACCTTAACAACAATAAAAAACCAATAAAATGGAACGCTGCTAAAGCTAACCATATTGATCTTAAGTAAAAATATGCTACTAGTGAACCAACTGCTCCTCCAACAATCCAGCCAACTTTACCAATAATAAATCTGGTTGAAAAAAGATGTGTTCTTGATTTCTCATTTTGATCGTTTTTATTTAAGTCTGGTTGTTTTCCTAATCCTAAAGTGTCAATTATCCATGCATCATGGGTTCCTGATTGAAAAGTCCAACTGATTACAGCTAACGCATTGAGGAGAATTAGCAAGTAATAATTGTTCGTAAAGAATATTAAAGTGAACGAAATTGTAAACAACAAAAAAGAGAATAGAATTGATTTCTTCCTTCCAAATGAATCGGCAAACGCTCCAGTTGGAAATTCAAATAATAGAAGTATTACTTGACCAATTGCATACAAAGTGGTAATCTGGATGATTGATAATCCTATTGATAGGAAATAAATTATCTTTAACGCTCCCAAAAGAGATCTTCTAGATTCATTGATGAATTCAATTAAGTAGTATAAATAACTTGATTTCTTCTGAAGGTCTAAATCTTGCATTATTCTGAAGAAAGAAACAATGATTTATAATCTTTTGCAACAAGAGAAAAATACCCATTATCTTTATCTTTATCTTTATCTTTGTAAGGAAAATTTCCATGCGACTTAATGCCATTATCTACAACTTCTTTTATCTACTTTCAAAATCCACAACCTTTATATATTAAACACTGAATAAATATTAAAATGGCATTTTTAGATCCTGTATTTGATCCGATTCTTCAACCTTTAATTAATCTTAGTCCCTTCTGGGCTATAGTTATTCTGGCAGTAATAGTTTCTTTACTAATTACTTTAGTCTATAAAGTAGCTACTGACCAAAAGAAGATGAAAGATATGAAAGGGAAACAGAAGGATTATCAGAAACAAATGAAAGAACTTCGTAGTAATCCAGAAGAAATGATGAAAGTACAGAAAGAAGCAATGAAACTTAACATGGAATATATGAAAAGTTCATTCAAGCCCACTTTAATAACCATGATCCCTATTTTACTTATCTTTGGCTGGATGGCTGGCCATCTTAGTTTTGAACCAATTTATCCTGGAGAAACTTACAGTGTTTCTGCTGACTTTTTGGAAGAGATTAAAGGTGAAGCTGAACTGATTGCTGATGAAGGTACAGAACTTATTGATCTTGCTAAGCAAGACATTATAGGGGGCAAAGCGACTTGGAAAATAAAAAGTTCTGAAGGTGAACATTATTTAACAGTTAAAGTTGGTAAAGATGAACAATCAAAAAAAGTTTTGATAACTAAAGAATTAAGGACTGAAGAAGCAGTTTCAATTTTTCAACATTCTGATATTAAACAGATTACTATTAATTATAATAAATTAAGACCTTTAGGGACATTTGAAATATTTGGCTGGCAACCTGGTTGGTTAGGCTTGTACATAATATTTTCATTAATCTTTAGTATGGTTTTAAGAAAATTGTTAAAAATCTATTGATTTTTAAGTGTTAAAAATTTATTAATCACATTCAAACTTAATTTAATAAAAAGGAGGAAAATATAATGACACATTTTGAGAAAGAAGAAAAAAGTGATGGACATCATCATGAACATCACAAAGATCATGAACACCATAAACCTAAAGTTCATCATGAACATAACAATCATGAGCATGGCCATAAACAAGGGTCAGAAGAAACTCATAAGGAACATCATAAGGAACATCATAGTAAAAAAGCTAAAGTAGACTATTGGAAAATTGCTAGTTACGTTTTAGCAGTATTATTATTAATTTCTTTGTTTACTGGTTTTAAAATCTTAGATTTGGGTTCAAACAAAGATAGTGTTGCTTCTGAAACGTTAGAGTACATTAACACTAATATGTTACAGGGACAAGCATCAGCTCAACTTCAAGAAGTAACTGAAGAACATGGGCTCTATAAAATGACTCTTGCACTTAGCGGGAATAATGTTGATGGTTACGTAACAAAGGACGGTGCTTTGTTTTTCACACAAGCTATTGATACTAGCGGTGAAGGTCCACAAGTAACCCCACCAGCTGAGCAGCCAACTCCTACGGTTGTAAAGTCTGATAAGCCTGTTGTTGAAATGTTTGTAATGAGCCATTGTCCTTTCGGTACTCAAGCAGAGAAAGGAATGTTACCAATTGCAAATTTGTTTGGAGACAAGATTGATTTTAGTATAAAGTTTGTTTACTATGCTATGCATGGTAAAGAAGAGTTAGATGAACAATCTAAACAAGTTTGTATCCAAGATGAACAAAGTGATAAGTTTAGTGATTATTTATCTTGTTTTTTGGAAGCTGGCGATACTGAAGCTTGTTTAAAAGAAGCTAAAATTGATACTGCAGATTTAAAAGAATGTGTAGCTCAACTGGATAAAGAGTTTAAAATCACGGAAAATTTTAACAAAAAATCTACTTGGTTAAGTGGTAAATACCCATTATTTGATGTGCATAAAGCAGAGAACGAAAAATATGGTATTGGTGGAAGTCCAGGTTTAGTTATTAACGGCGAACAAGCTAATTCAGCAAGATCACCATCAGCTTATTTAGCAACAGTTTGTGCCGCATTTAACGACGCCCCTGAAGAGTGTGAAAATTCTGAAGGTGTTAGTAGTGAAACTTATCAGCCAGGTTTTGGTTACGATAAAGGTGCAGCTACTGCAGCTACTTGTGGTTAGAATTTTTTTTAACTTTTTTTTATTTTATTTCTTTTTCTTAATTTTTTAGAATTATTATTGTACTGGCGGAGGTTGTTGTCCAGTTTGGGGAGCTACCTGTGTTTGTTGTTGAGGCATTACCGGTTGTTGTTCTCCAGGAACGGGTTGCGGTACTGCTGGATTTTCTATTGTTTCTTCTCCACCCATAGCTTCTCTTTTCTTTTCTAAAAAGAATACAGTACCAAAGATAACAAGTGTTAACACTCCAATCATAATTATGCCTACTGTTGAACCTTTAGGAATAACAAAGATGATTAATCCTAAATATAACGCAATAAGAGCAAGTTCAATCACCATGTATACAGTTTTGTTCATATCATAAATGTTATTTTAATCATTTATATTATTTTCTGTGTTGTAAAGAATAAAGAATGGCCCCGCGGGGATTTGAACCCCGGACCTCACGATTTCTTAGCTTGAGCATATCAGTCGTGCGCTCTACCAGGCTAAGCCACGGGGCCGTATTTTATCAGAAATAAGATGTATTTTTAAAGGTTTTGGATGAATTCCTGTCTAAGAAAAATATTCCACATCATCAGTGGTAATTGTGGTTTCTTTTCTTTCTTTATTATCAGTAAATTTATTTTTCTGTTTTTCTTTTCCTTCTCTCTCTTCTTCAACAAAACTGGTTGGTTTTACACTTTGGATAACTTCCATGCCTTTACTGAAATTTTTATTTCCACACTTTTCACAATGAAAGTAGGGGCCGAACTTGCCTTGTCTTAACTCTAACCAACTGCCACAGATACATTTACTTTCTTCCATGATAGATTTTGTATGTTGGTGACAAACATCTAAGCCTTGTTCATTTTTAGAAGTAGCTGTTCTACTACAAAATGGACAAGTACTAATCTTGTAAGAACCGTAAACCTTTTTTTTATATCGCATTGTTATGATAAAAAGAAAAAAGAAAAGCTATTAAAGCTTTCTAATCATAAATTATTTTCAATGCTTCTTTAACACTTCTGACTGCATAAAGCATACCCTTAGTGTTACTTAAATCACTTACTTCTATAGAATCTTGGGCCAAGGGTACGATTGGTCCAGTGTAATATTCTTTTAAAGTTTCAGCAAAATTTTCATACTCGCAGTGTAAAGCGTGATAAAATTCTGGGGTTAATCCAACACCTTTCTCTGCATCTTCCAAATTTTCTATTGCACGGCCTCTTTTTAATACTTGTTCCCAGCCTTTTTCTTCACTTGAATTGAGAAGAATTATTAAATCTGGATCTAATCCTTTACTGCCCAATATTTTTCGGTGAATAGTCTCTAATCTTTCTTTTCTCATATTAAAGTAATCCTTACAAAAATTATAAGATTTTTTTGTCATTAAATCCAATTCCATTAAAGCTTTACTAAATATCAAAGGGTCTTCATAAGGCGTTCTATCAAAAATTAATGATTGATTAGGGTATTGTTGTTTGTTGAGAATCATTTGAGAGAACCTTTGATAAATTAAGTCAACTTGTAATATCTCACCATATCCGCTCATATCTTCATAATACCATTCTAGTAAGGGGTTTTTATCATCTTCTAGGATCTCTTCAATTTTACCAAATGTTCCAATTATTCGCGTATTAGTAGTTTTACCTAACCCTATATTACCTGCAACTTGTATTACGGTGGGGTTTTCTTTTAACATTTCTACCAGAATTTTACTTTCTTCTTTAAAAACACTAGTCATTGCTTGTGTTTGATCCATCTGAGAAATTTCTTCCTCAACTTCTTTAGTTCTTTTTTGTATTTGATCATTAATTTCCATTTTTCATTTCTCCTAGTTCTTTAACAATACTTTCTAATATTCTTTGATGATAATTTTTATCTTCGTTAAAATCTCTTGTAGCGTCAACAGTAATTACTTTTGGTGCGTTTACTGCATATTTTGCATAAACAGATTCAATGTTTTCAAAGAAAGATTCATACATTCTGTTAATTTTTATTAAATAGTCAACATCAATAGTTTCATTAGCTGTTGCTCTTTGTTTTTGTCTTGCTACTAAAACATCTTCATCATCAATTCTTAAATAAACAATTAATTGCTCTAACCACTTGTGTTGTTGAGTTCGATCAAGCTGATCTAATCCTCTTTTAATATCTTTTTGATATTTTTCATACTCGTCATGGGATAAGTATCCTTCTAAAAAAGAGTTCTTAGAAAATGTTTCTGCTCCCCCAATCATACCTCTATCAAATATATAAATTCCAGAACCTTCTTTAGCTTTCAAATGTCGGTTAAGTCTTCCCATTCGACAACTATTTTCAAAAATCCCACTATATTTTTTAGGGTCCTGGTAAAATAATTCTAAACCAATTGAATCAATAAATTCAGAGAGAGTTGTAACATGTTCTCCATTTTCTAGAAATGGGTTGAATTGTTCTTTATGGTTCTTTAAATATTTCACAAACTCAGTTTTTCCAGCACAAATATTGCCTTCAATTAAGATTACATGTTTAGCCATTTTATCTTTTTAAATCTTTAAGTGTTTCATAAACAATTAATTTTAACCATTCCTCTCTATCTTTATCATAAGGTTTAGGTATTGGAAGTTTAATATGTTCAATATTATGTTCCCCTAGAAATGTTTCTAATTTATCGTTGATTGTTATTTGAAATTGTTTATCTTCAGCATCTCTTGTTCCATTCTCTTCCAGTTCTCCAACTATGGGTAATAAATAAATTTTTGAATACGGATGTTGTTTTGCATGGTTCAATGCCAAATTCAAATAATGAGGATTTTCTCCGCAAGCATTAGCTAAATAGATATAGTTATCAAAAACTGTTCTGTCTGAAACAATTGCTTGATATTTGTCAATTGTTCCTTTTAGTTCTAAACTACATTGTTTATGTAAGATCCACGCTTGTGCTTCTAAAGTTGTCTCCTGATTAATTGGAATTCCTAAATGTGTTGCTAATGTGGCGACTTCTCTAACATCAATTGTTTTGATTCCTCTTTTTGATAAAGCGCCAGCGACATCAAATCTTAATGAGGTTTTCCCAGTTCCGTGAGTAGAAGTTAATCCTATTTTATACACCATCTTTTTTCAATTATTGAAGAAAAGAACTCATTAAAAAGGATTGTTGTTATGGGAATTATATACTGAAGGCATTATTAATAAAAATATTTAGTGCCTTCATATATATTTAACGCAATAAAATGTACGAATATTTAATGTGTTAACTATATTTTATAACACTATATTTATAAAAAATGAAGTAATTAATCTTAATATGAACATTACAATCCTTGACTGTTATACCGATGAAGCTTCAGGGTTAGGTGTTCCCCCATATTTGGGAACATATCCTAGATATTTATTTGGAAAATTTATTACTGAGGAAGATAAAGTAACTTATCTTACTATAGATGATTTACGTTTATGGAAACAGTTGAAAGGAATTAAGAAAGAAACTCAATCACATCAGAAGACTAACATTTTTGTTCACAACTTGACTAAAAATAAAGCTAAAGATGTTTTACCAGAAACAGATTTACTTGTTGTGGTTCTTGGTGTCCATGTTCCTGGGAAATATTTATCTGCTGTTCCTGGAACTTTGAAAGAAGTTATTCCTATGTTAAATGGAATTGGTTGTCAGAAAATACTTACTGGGCCAGCAATTTTCGGAACACAATTAGAAGGCGGTAAATTCTTTGAAAAAGAAGATCTTTCTGTTTTTAATGAAGTTAAAGATTATCCTTTCTCGTTTGAAGAATTAAACAATATATCTACCGGTAGTGCGGGAATCTTAAAACAAATTCCTGATAAGCGAGTGATTGAAATTGAAACTAGTCGTGGTTGTAAGTTTGGCAAGTGTAGTTTTTGTACTGAAGGGATTAAGAATAAGTTCTGTAATCGGAAGATGGAAGATGTTCTTGAAGAAGTTGTTGCTTACTATAAAGCTGGTGCAAGACATTTTCGGATTGGTAAACAAGCAGACTTTTATGCTATTGATCAACCGATTGAGTTATTAAAACAAATTAACAAGAAATGTCCGAAGATTGAAGTTTTACATCTTGATAACGTTAATCCTAACTCTGTTATTTCTGAAGATGGTGAAGAGATAACAAAAGCCATTGTTAAATATTGTACCTCGGGAAACATTGCTGCGTTTGGAATTGAATCATTTGATCCAGATGTTGTAAAAGCAAACAGAATGAACACTTCTCCAACCGTTGCAATGAAAGCGATTGAAATTATTAACAAGTATGGGGCGGAAAGAGGAAAGAATGGAATGCCGAAATTTCTTCCCGGGTTAAATTTAATTTTTGGTTTAATTGGCGAGAATAAATTAACCCATCAGAAGAATATTGAAGCTTTACAGAATATTTTAGATTCTGAATTGCTTTTGAGGAGGATTAATTTACGGCAAGTTGTGGTCATGCCGGGAACTTACTTAGAACAAGAAGCTGGTAACAAGTATTGGCGGAAAAATAAGAAATATTATTGGAAATGGCGGAACGAAATTAGACAAAAGATTGATTTGCCAATGTTGAAACGAGTTGTTCCTGTTGGTACTATTCTTAGTGATGTTTATACAGAAATATATGATGGAAAAACTACTTTCTGTCGGCAATATGGAACGTATCCATTAATCGTTGGTGTTAAAGGTCGGATTCCTCTTGGCAAGAAAATTAAAGTTAAGATTGTTGGCCATATGTTGAGAAGTCTAGTTGGTGAAGTTGTCTGATTTCATGCTTGTATACAATGCAAATCTTTATATGTTCTTTTTGTTTTTATATATTATTGGTAATAGGGAGGAATAAAAATGCCTAGTGGATATTGTCCTGAAATTAATTGTCTTGAAGAAGAATTGAATAAAATTCCTGCAGGAGAACCTGTACTTCTTTTTCAGAACACTGATTTTGATGAATTTGTTTTTCTTTATACACAACCAGAAAATGAAGTTCATGTACAGTATGAAGAATGTGGAGAAAGGATTGGTGATCAAATTAGTATTTATGAAATTAATTTAACTGGTTTGAATGACCCTGTTTATCGTGTTTGGCACACTTCTCGTCAAGAACTTGAAGAACATAAAGTTTCAACAGAAGGTAATATTTATTTAACTTCAGATACTGAATGGGATGATGATATTAGTATTGTTTATGGAAAAGAATCTTTAGAAGAAGTTGCTCAAGAACCTTTATATCGGATGCATAAAGATTTTTCTCCATTAATAAAAAAGTTTTTAGAAACTTTTAAATGAATTATCTAGAGTCAGTAAATAAATGGGATCAATTTTTTAGTATGTTTCATATAATCCTCATAACGTTCTTGTGTTTTCTTTTTCAAATAATATTCTTCACGATGAATTCTAATTAGTATTGTTGGAAGAATTAAAACAAATGTTGAAATTATTCCTAAAATTGAAGATAATACTCCTGCAAATCCAATGAATATCAGAAGTATTGAAGTATACATTGGGTGTCGGACATATTTGTATAACCCTTTTTTAACAATTTCGTGGTCTTTTCTGATTATAATATTGATACTGAAAAATCTTCTTAACCAAATTCGACAAAGAAGTCTTAAAAGAATTCCTCCAACAAAAAAGAATCCAAAAATAATTTCATAATTAAATGATGATATCTTTAAATAAAAATGGTCTAAAAATGTTATCCCTACTGTTATCAAAAATGAAAATGAGAATAACCAAAACGTTAACCATTCTTTAGGTTTATATTTCATAGTTAAAATGTTATCAATGAGGTTTTTAAATGTATTTATTTGTTAACTAAGATTTTAACTCTCTCAACTAATTTTGGTTCGATATAGTGTCCAATAGTAACACTAAAATTTTCTTTCCAAAGATGTTCTTTTTTTGAGAATTTTTTATGACCAAGAGAACCAGCAATTTCTAAATATAATGCATTAACTTCTTTTTTGTCAAGTCTATTTTTTCCTTGGATGAATTTTTTAACTTTACTTGTTGCATAATGTGATCTTACTATGTGTGGATAAAATTCTTTCCCACAATATTTTTTGAAAGCTAGTTTGAAATCTTTCTCGGGTAATGGTTTACCAGTATTGGAAACAAAAACAAAATCGTCTGTTTTTAATGTGGATAAATGTTTTTTTAGACGTTTAAGATACAATTCAGGGAATTTCTTTTTAATATCTTGCGGGACGCCATCTTTACCCACAAATTTGAATTCAATCTCTTTACCTTTAATTTTAATGTTTTTTTTCTTTAATGTTGTTAACCCTTTATGATTATGTAACTTGTAATAAATCTCGTTACCAATTCTCATTCTTGTTCTTAATAACGTGTACATTGGTAAAACTAGATTATCGTTTTTATTTTTTAATGCTGCAGAAACGTTTTTCATTAAGTTCAGATAAATTTTATCAAATTGATGAACCTTTTTGTATTTTGCAATAGTATTTTTTGCTTTTTTCTTTAACGAATAACAATAAGACCAAGTTCCACCCGGATTTTGAAACAAAACGTCCCAATGTTCAGCAGAACTTTGATCATGGACCGTCAAATGTTTGGCAAATAAAGAATAGGCTTTATCAATCTTAGTTCCGTCTGGAAGAATATTGATTCTTGCCCCTTGAACTTTACCTTTAAACAACTGTCCTTTAAGAAAAGTTGGATCTTTTTTATCAATTAATATTTTTAAATTATTATGGGCCTTGAAAAGTTTGACAATATTACTAATTTCAGGAAATTTTTGAGTGGATTTCTTCCAGGATTTGGCTGTTTTTTGATGTACAGTAAGGTTTTTTACCTTAATTCTGGTTGTTTTAAGAGGGATCTTTTTTTTCATTATCAGTAAGGAATTGCTTAACCTATTTAAATTTATTTTATTATCACTAAAATAGCTTTAATTCACTAGAAAACTTTATAAATGCCCCACTTAATTAGAAGAAACATGACTCATATCTTAGCAGTGGAACCAAACGAATTGGTAAATCAGGCAGCTGAAGGCTTAAAAAAGCAAAAGTTGGTAGAACCTACTGAATGGAGCAAGTTTGTAAAGACTGGTCACCATAAACAAAGGTTACCTGATAATGATGAATGGTGGTATTATCGTTCAGCAGCAATATTAAGAAGTATTGCTCGACTTGGTCCGGTTGGAACACAAAAGTTAAGAACAAAATTTGGCGGTAAAAAAAACCGTGGTCATAAGCCTGAACATGTTTACAAAGCTTCAGGATCAATCATTAGAAAAATCTTACAACAGCTTGAAAAATCAGGATTAATTAAACAAACTGAGAAAGGTGTACATAAAGGGCGAATTTTAACCCCTCAAGGTATTTCTTTCTTAGACAAAATAGCAGTACAAATTGCTAAAAAATCATATAAAGAATCTAAGGAATAAGAAAATGGCACGAAATAAACATCCTTCCAGAAAGAAACGTTTAATCAAGTTATCTAAAAAGACTAAATGGGCACCTTTTTGGACAGTTTTTAAAATTTATGGTAAAGGTAGAAAGGTTCATCCTTCTAGACATACCGAAGTTAAGAGATCTTGGCGAAGAGGTAATACCAAAGCATAAAAATGGTCGCAAAGAAAGAAGCAGCTAAAGTTCTTGAACGAACATACATTGTTCCGCTTAGAAAGGAGTACATGAAAGTTCCTCGTTGGAAAAAGTCTAAGAAAGCAGTTACCGCTTTAAGGCAATTCTTGGTTAAACATATGAAATCTGAAGAAGTTAAGATTGGTAAAGAAGTTAACGAATATGTTTGGAATCATGGAATTAAGAACCCTCCTCATCATGTTAAAGTTACCGTAACTAAAGACGATAAAGGTGTAGTTAAAGCTGAACTGTTTGGTAATAGAAAAGTTTCTAAGAAGGAAGTTAAGAAAGTTGCTGAACCAAAGAAGGAAGAAGTAAAAGCTGAAGAGAAACCAGTAGTAAAAGAAGAAATTAAAGAAGTGCCTAAAGTTGAAGTTAAAGAAGAAGCAACTCCTGTGAAAGAGGAGAAGAAAGAAGAAGTTAAAGAAGCACCTCAAAAAGAATAATTCTTATTTGTCATCTTAAATTAATTTTATCTATGATTTATCTATAAAGCCACTACCCACTGGACAGGTGCGGGAAACACTTATAAATAAGGTAGTTCCTAAAATTATTATGAAAATAAAAGGAGGGAAAGGTCATCATTTCTACTTGACTTTGTGGGTAAGCGAAGCGCATCCCACAGTCTTTGAATGATAATTTTTGTAAAGATTATTGGCTAAAAGAGTTGAATCACCATCATCAATCAACACATTTAAACAGTGTAAACGTAAATATTATTACAGTTATATCGAAAAATTACCTTCTGTTCCTAACATTCATCAAGTTAGAGGAAATATTGCTCATTCTACATTAGAACATTTTTATGACGTTGATGTAAGCAAGTTCAATTTAGAAAATTATGAAATTGAATACAAAAAAGTTGTCCAGAAACTTTTACTGTTCCAATGGAATAAGTACCAACCTAAACTTGACGGGCTTGGTCTTAGCCAAGATAAACTTAAATTTTATTTTGAAGAAACAATGTTAATGGTCATGAATTGGTGTAACCATTTCTTAAAAGATATTAAATCTTTGATTGAAAAGGAAAACATTTCTATCCCTGAAGCGTTCATGAAACTGACTCCTATCAGAGAACAGAAATACGCTTCTGAAAAATATTCAGTGCGAGGTTTTATTGACGCTATTCACCATTGTGGTGATGAAATTCATATTCTTGATTATAAAACTAATTCTCGGTTTGATATGAAAGATGCTATTAGGTTACAGTTAGCAATCTATTCGTTGCTATACCAAGAAAAGAGAGGAGTTTTACCTCATAAAGTAGGGATTTTCTTCTTACGACATAAGTCAAAATATATTAACGTTGAACCAGCAATGATTGAGTTAGCGATACGAGAAATTAATGCTATTCATGCTCATACTTCTAGTACTGAACAGATTGAAGATTATCAGAGAACTATTACTCCGTTATGTAAATGGTCAACTGGTAAATGTGATTATTACGATCATTGTAAACCGCACAATAATTAAATTATAATCTTTGAGTTGCTTTAAGGACAAAAGAAGATGAATCGGTTTCAGGGATTTTTAAAGGTTGGTTTAATAGTTCAAAAGAAAAGTTATGCTGGTTGAACGCTTGTTGATAACTTTCTAATACTGTTTTAGAAGAACTGTTACCGTAAATTGTTTGTACTAAAATAATATTTTTACTGATGTTACAAATTTTTTCAAGCATTTCATCATTTATAGAAGTTCTTTTTTTATTTATGACATGTCTACCAATAATTGCTTCATGTATATTTCCATACTGAAAAACATTTTCCTGTTGAAATATACTTTCATTCAAATTGTTATCTTTTGCTCTTTGTTTTGCTTTTTTTATTGCTAATTGGTTAATGTCAATTCCTTTGTAAGTGCCAGGATGATTTTTAGCAATATAAGATCCAAAAATTCCAGATTGACAACAAGGTTCAAATAAATCTTGAAAATCTTTTACTGCCGAAGATATTACTTCAAATAATCTTCTGTTAGGATAAAAGTTTATACACTCAAAGAATTCGTCCAAATTAGTTTGGTAATATTCATTATAATAAAGGTCATCATCTGAAATTTTATTTATTTGGATGTACTCAAGAGTAATATCATAAAGACCTTTAGGTACAATTTTGTTCTCTTTAAAATAATCTCCAATTTCCATATCATTGGTTAGATAATTAGTGGTTTATAAAATTTTCCCCGCGTTTCTATTGTTTAGTAGTAAATTAGAAGAAAAATAAAAAGAAAAAAATTAAATTAAAACTTAAATCCCTAGTCCCATCATGCTCATTCTAATTATTTCCTGATACATCCCGACGTTTTCTAGGACGAACGTTTCTACCAGAGCTCCTAAAAGAAGGAATACTATCGCAAAAAAGAGCAGGTACAAATTGAAATAAAACACTTCAAAAAACCGTTCCGAGGCAAATTTTTCCAAAATCACATCCTTGGATATCACCGATCCCGATATGGCGGCGAGGAAATAACATATCGCTTCAATCATCATGTGTGGGAAAACGATTAACATTATTAATGCGAACAAGTAGAACGGATTCTGACCAGAGAATTGGGCAGCGCCTTTAGCAGTTAATCCAAATATTGTTCCCCAGACCGAGGCGTTCCAAGTTATCAAAAATATTGCTCCATCACCAGTCAGGAGAGCCATAATAAAACAAGCCAGCATTACTAAAAAATTGTTACTTAACAAATCTAAGAACAGGTCTGCAGAAAATGCTCCACCTGCAACCGCTTGACCAGCAAAACCTTGCCCTAACCTAATTTCTAACTGTTCTCTGAACAAAGTATTAGCCTGCATTTGTGGTAATAACATTGTTCCCACGGAATAAACTAACAAGATACCTATAAATAAAAAAATATAAATTTTTATTACTCCAATATCATCTCGCCATAAATTTCTAAAACTGACTTTCTTTTCCATACTTTCTTGTCTTTCTTCTATGGAAAATATTTTGTATAATTCAGGTAAGAGTAAAAGTGAAGTAAACGCTACTGCTACCAGTGCTGGATCGCCCGGAAAAAGTACGGACGCAATAAGTATTCCTATCATTGAATAAAGTACACCTAGAAAGAAAGCGTATCTACCTTTTTTTTCTAACCAATCTTCAGGAAATATATGTTCTAAAACCATGATTTAATCACCTCTTTTTTGTTAAGTAAGTAGTTTTTGTTTATATATCTTTTTATTAGTTAAGCTAATATTAATAGAGAAAATTTAATAAATGGATTTAGGTTTTCATACTTTTATGAAAAGAGTTTTTATTATCCATGGCTGGGGTGGTTATCCTGAAGAAGGGTGGTTTCCTTGGTTAAAAGAAGAATTGGAAAAGAACAATTTTGAAGTTTTTGTTCCAGAAATGCCTAATAGTGAGGAACCAGAAATAAATTCTTGGGTAAATAACCTTTCTGAACAAGTTGGTCAAGCAGATGAAAATACTTTCTTTGTTGGCCATTCTATCGGTTGTCAGACTATTTTAAGATATTTAGAAACTTTAAACCCAGAAATTAAAGTTGGTAAAATAATTTTTGTTGCTGGTTGGGTTAATTTGTTACCTGTAGCAATTGAAGAAGAAAGTGCAGAAGAAATAGCTCAACCTTGGTTAAAAACTCCTCTTAACTGGGAGAAAATAAAATTACATTCTGATAATTTTGTAACCATTTTTTCTAATGATGATCTTTTTGTCCCGGAAAGTGATGCAGAAATCTTTAAAGGAAAGTTAAATGCAAAAATTATTATTGAGAATAAAAAAGGCCATTTTAGTGGTGAAGATGGAATTAAAGAATTACCTGTAGTTTTGAATGAACTTCTTAACAAAATTATTTAAACTCTTAAACACTAATTTTCCCGTAATATTTAAAAGCTAGAACTGTTTTAAACTATTATTAACTTTAAGGGGGTTTAAAAAATGTTAGCAACATGGATTATTATTGTTATTATTGCAGTTGTAGTTTTATTTATAGTTTATATCTACAATAGTTTGATAAAATTGAGAGTAAGAGTAAAAAATGCTTGGGCACAAATTGATGTCCAATTAAAAAGAAGGTACGATTTGATTCCTAATTTAGTAAGTGCAGTTAAAGGTTACATGAAACATGAAAAAGGTGTTTTGGAAGCGGTTACTAAAGCAAGAACAAGTTTAATGTCTGGTTCAACAAAAGAAAAAGCTAAAGCTTCTAATCAAATTACTGACGCTTTAAAATCTATCTTTGCAGTGGCGGAAAATTATCCCAATCTGAAAGCTAATGAAAATTTTATGCAATTACAGGAAGAATTGTCTGGGACAGAATCAAAAATTGCTTACGCACGACAGTTTTTTAATGATAGTGTAATGGCTTTTAATGAAGCAATTCAGGTTTTTCCAAAAAATATTTTTGCAAAAATGTTTGGCTTCCATCAGGAAGAATTTTTTGGTGCTGAAGAAAAAGAAAAGAAAAACGTTAAAGTGGAGTTTTAACTTTACTTTGTTTTTTAATTTTTTAATTTTTAAAAATGGGAATATATGAAGAAATTGCATCTAACAAAAGAAAATCGTATTTGTTAATCTTTTTCTTTATGGTTTTTGTTATATTTATTGGTTATGTTGTAGGGTTCTTTTACGGATCTACTTATTTTGGGGTTGGCTTAGCTGTAGTTGCTGGAACAATTTATTTCTTAATTAGTTATTACGGTGGTGCTAACGCTATTTTAGCAATGACTAAAGCCAAGGTAGCTACTAAACCAAAATATACTCATCTAATTAATACCGTAGAAGGGATAGCTATCGCTGCTGGATTAGCAAAACCACCAAAAGTTTACGTTATTGAAGATGATGCTTTGAACGCTTTTGCAACTGGTCGAGATCCTGAACATTCTTCAATTACGGTTACTACTGGCTTGCTTGATAAACTGAATCGTTTAGAATTAGAAGGTGTTATTGCTCACGAAATGTCACACATTAAAAATTTTGACATTCGGGTGATGATGTTAGCTGCAGTAATGGTAGGGATTACAGTTTTATTATCTGATTTTATCTTACGTAGTTTCTTATGGGGTAGAAGAGGAAAAAGTAGAGATAGTGGCCAATTAACTATTATTTTTATAATTGTGGGGATTGCTTTAGCAATTCTTGCTCCTTTAGTAGGGGAAGCAATTAAGTTAGCAATATCTCGGAAAAGGGAATATCTTGCTGACGCTTCTGGAGCATTACTAACAAGATATCCGAAAGGGTTAGCGGATGCATTAAAAAAAATTAAAGGGGATCCTGATCCATTAGTAGATCACGCTAATAAAGCTACTGCTCATTTGTTTATTTCCACACCATTTCGGAAAAGTAAAAGATCTTTCATGAAAAAATTATATTCTACACATCCGCCAATTAATGACCGGATTAAAAGATTAGAAGCAATGTGATCAATATTTTCTAAAAAAAGATTAAATTTTTAAATACGCTTTGTTTTTAGACATATAACCCCAACGTTGCACTTCCTTTGTGAGACTATGATCAAAGGCGTTATGCGTTGGGTTCATTATTCAAAATAAGAATTCTACAAATCCATTTCTTTCAATTTTTTTATTGTATCGCTAGTTTGTCCTTTCCGTTCTCTTATTGCTGTTGGAGATCCACCGCCATGCCAAGTAAATCTAGGTCGCATTTGCACAGGAAACAATCTTTCATTAGCATCATCAAAAAGTACAGCTGCTCCTTTTAGTCTTGGTAATCCGTTTATTTCTTCATCTAATCCTGAACGCATATAACTTTGCATTAACATGCCCAGAGCCTCGGTGTCCATTTTTGCAGTTAACCGGTGCGCAATAACTGTATCAGACTGAGTCATTACGTCGGTATGGATTTTTGCTGGCTGTTGCGTTGCTAAGATTAAACTTATTCCTGGCTGTCTTCCTTCACGGAGAATAGTGATCAATGCATCTGAAGCGGCGGTTTTACCATCATGGGGAAGAGCTTCGTGCGCTTCGTCAATCGCTACCCAAACTAAAGGATCTTCCATTTTTTCTTTAACATCTTTAGAAAAGTAATGCATCGCGGCATCAACAGATTTGAACTCTTCAGTTTTTCTTGCTAACATTCGTTGTTGGAATAAACTTCTGCAGATAATGCCAATAACTAAATTTTTAATTTCCCAACCAGAAGCCATTGTAGCATAAGGACTTACATCTAAAATTGTAACTTGTCCACCCGCTACAATTTCTTTTAACCTTGTCCCTTCTTTGGAAAATATTTGCCATCCTTTAGCTTTTTCAAATTCGTTCATCACAACGCTAATAGTAACTCGATCACTTTCTGGATCATTTTTAACAATTTCCATTAGTTGATCTAAATCGTAACTTTCTTCTTTCTTGTTAAGTGTTTGCACGGATTTAGTAATTAAAACTCCTGCCGCTGAGTTTGGATCTAAGTTGAATGATGTACACCAATCGTTAGGTGAAACTTCTATTGGTCTTAACGAAAATGGGAAATCTGTTGGAATTCCTTCATCTTTATACTTGTAATAAAATCCTGAAGGGGTATAAATTTTTACATCTAACCCTTTTGTTTCAAAACCCCACTTTTTTACTAATTCTGCATCTTGAAAATTGGGATATTTCATTGTCCAATAAATCCCCATCGTATCTAGGAGAACAATAGCCAGGTTTTGTTTAATTTCTTGTGGTAGGTCTGCTAATCCTTCTGCAATACTTCCCATAGTATAAGATTTACCAGATCCACGTTTACCAACAATAAAAACTACGTGTGCACCAGCAACATCTAAGTAGACTGGATTAGAAAGGGCAGTGGTTTGACCCATCTTAACATACTGTTTAGCTAAGAATACTGTACCTCTTTTTCCGAATTTGGCAACGTCTTTCTTACTTCTGCCAATAATAACATCAAACACCATTAAAGTAGATGAAAACAGATGAGAATAAAAAGATTATGGTTTATTTAGCTTTTTTTTGTTATAAATCAATTTTTATTTTGCTTTTGCTTTAATTTTTTTATCTATTAACTTAACATGAATTTCGTTGAATGGTTCTGCTTGTTTTGTAGAAATCTTTTGTTGACTTTCTAAATGTAATAATGGGATGAATGTGTACACTTTATCTCTCTTTTTTGCTTCTGGTGGTAATAATTGTGAGAAAGTTAAATTTTTTCTTTCTTTTTTATGAGTATAAAATGCAATTTTGTGATACAAATCACGGATAACTTCCATAATGTCCATTGTTCTTTTAGGGCGATTATATTTTACTGGTTTTTGTTTAGCAAGAATTCTTTTCCTTGATTGCATTGCGTTTTGTAATGCGTTAACCAAATCGTGGATAGAAACTTTTCTATCTCTGGGTTGAGGTTGTCTCGGAATTAGTGTAAATTGATGTTTTTCTCGTTTCTTTTTATCAGGAACGTAGCCCAATTCAGAGAAATCAAACAAATCATCTTCCCATTGATCTTCAGTTTGTTGCATTAACTTATCAAGGTTAGTAATGTCATGATCTAAGAAATGGGCAGATTTGATTTTTAACAAAAACGCAGCAGCAAGAAGAACTTTTCCAGAAATTTTCAGGTCATGTTCCTGCATTTTTTTGATCAAATCAATATATTTTTTTGTTAGTAGACTTAAATTAACATCCCAGGGGTCCATCTGTTCAGTCTTAACAAGATCGAACAGGATTGTTCTCCAGGTAACATCCTCTTTTTCAATAAGCAAATCTAATATTTGTTCTTGCATTGTTGTTTATGAGGAAATTTCGTGATTTTATAAGGTTTTGGTTTTTCTTAAGCTTGTTTTTTCCAAAAAGTTAATAAATAGAGTAAATAAAATCCTTGATATTGCCCCGGTAGCTTAGATGGCAAATGGAGTCCCATTTGATAAGACAGGCGACATGCGTTCGCGTTGCTCTCTTAGTCCCCTTAAGTTACCAAGCATGTATTGCCCCGGTGGCTTAGTGGCTATAGCACCTGACTTGTAAATCTCTATCGGATGTGTTTACAAAATTAATCCAAAGCACATCAAGATATCAGGAGGTCGCGAGTTCAACCAAATGGTTACGCTCATTTGATACGCAAGAGCGGGTTGGGTATAAAACCCAACGCACTGCGAATCAAGCGGAATCATTCTGAAAGTCTCGCCCGGGGCTCTTTTTTTTAAACTAAAGATTAATGCTGCTAACTCTTAGCGATAAACTAAACATATGTTCAATCATTCCTCCAAAAATAACGTTCTCATTTTGCTCCTTGTAGAGTTTAATCTTTTCTTTGTTTAATAATTCATAAATTTCTAAAGAAGTAGTAGGATCTTTCTTAAGATAACTATTGTGTAAATTTTCAAACCAGTCAAAAGATCTTTTTAAGTATGCTTCTGTCTTTTTTAAATGTAGTTTATTTTTTGATAAGAAAAATAACGAACCTGAAATCTTTTTTAACATTAGAACTACGACCACATATTCATAAGTTTTTTCTTTACCAAAATTATTAACAAAAATCAATTTTTGACAATAATTACCTTGTTTTAAGATTGAATTTCTAAGTTCTAAAATTTCTAAATCATTCTCTAAATTTTTAGAAAAGTTATTTAACAAATAGGAAAACATGTATTTCACAGTAATGAATAATTTGTTAATAATTTTATCCACATTTTTAACATTTTCTTTGATAGTATTTTCAATGGTTACTTTATGATCAGATTGATCTGTAATTACCATCCCAATAAAATTATCAACTACTTTGTTAATACCTAGAAAAGAAAATTTATCTTTGTTTGTTATTTCTATTTTATTGTAACCTTGCCAATAAAGTAAAGATAAAGCAATTCTTAAAGAGTTTTCATCAAGTTTGGTGGCATCAAGTTTAATTTTTTTCTCTTTAAGTACAGTCTCTGGACTAAGAATAAGTTTGTTTCCATCTTCTTCTACTGAAACTTCATCTCCTGGTTTAAGTTTTAATCGATCCACCCACTTCTTGGGAACGTATAATGTAAGTCCAGTTCCACCCTGTTTGATTAATTTTCTGTTCATATTTTGATTTTAGTTTTGTTTTTATTTAAACTTTTCTGTTTTTAATATCTAAGATATGGAAGATAGTAAAAAGATAGTTAAATAACCATTGTTACTACTAAGCTATAACAAAGAGGGAAATTAAAAATGAAAAAAATGATTTTAACTGGAATTGCAGCTTTAGTACTTGGGGGCTGTGCAACTACATTGAAACCAGAAATTAGAGAATTAAATGGCGGAGTTCTTGCTAGAGCTTGTTCTAGTGTTGGCGATGTTTCTACTAAAAGAGATATGACTGAATATGAAGCTAAAACAATGATTGCTGATTATTTAACTGAAGGCAAAGGCGGAGAAGTAACATTAGAGAATACAATGACAAGATACAAGAGACAAGGCGATCAAATCTGTGCAGAGGTATATTTGAAAAGATGAGTTATTCAAAAATAAAGAAACAAATTCCTGAAGATGCAAATGTAGGACCTCATAAAAGAATCCCAGCATCATTTTACTTTGATCACGTTGTTGACAAATTAATGAGAAGAGACTTAGGAAATAAAGCAGATATAATGTGTATTGATGAACGGTCTAGTGAATACCTAAAAAACTTAGACATTAGTACAGTTGTTGAAAAATTAGAAGAAACTGTAAACATGGAAATTCATCCAAGAGGATGGAACTTTATTGATTCTCAAGTAGCTTATGCTTCAAGAACAGAATCAAAAAGTAAAGCACAAGGTTTGTTAAGAATATTAAGAGGGATATAGAAAATGACACTATTAAAAATATTGAAAGTTGAAAATGTTGAAGGTGATTATTCATTCTTAGCTAAGCATCCAAACTCAAGTCCAGAAAATTATGCCTATGGGATATTTAGTGAGGTTGATGGAGAAAGTGAAATAGGTAAATTCGCAAGATTAAGACAAGAATCACCTTTATTTAGCTTATCTTCACAAATGGGATCTTACATTAAAAACCATCAACTTGAAAAACAAGTAGTTGCAGTTTTAAATAAAAATGATAAGGATTACATTTCTGGTGATAAAGTTCATTTCTTAAGTAAAGATGAAACAAAATTGTTTTCTGCTAAAATAGAATCATTAGTTTATCCACAATACGGGATTATGAAAAGATTTAATGAAAATCTAAAACAAGAATAAAGGTGAAAATAAAATGAAATATGAAAAAATGATAATGCCAATTTTGGCATCAGCTACAATAACACTAACTGGAACTGCATGTGTAACTGCAGGTTTGGAAAAAACAATGAGCGGAAATGATTCTTATAATCATTCTGTTGAAAGAAACGAAATGCAACCTTGGCAAGAGATGGCTCAAGAAGCAATTTCATTATACGGCAAGAATGGAAAAATAAGTGAATCACATGCTTGTTTCTATTTACAAGGAAAAGCTGCAGAACAATCTCCTTTCAAAAGTATTGATGAAGTAGCAGTAATGGGAGAATCAGTAAGAGTTGCTAGAAAATGTATGCGTGAAAGAAACCTAGTTTCTGGAGACGGTCCAGTAGCTTCAGGAAAAAGTTTAGACCAGACTGCAACTGCAGAATTGATTAGACATTATTGGAAAGCTAGTAATTTCATGGAATAAGATAAAATGTCATTAACTGAAAAAATCAAAAAAGTATCTTTGATAATTGCTATCCCTGCTTTAATGGCCGGTTGCGGAGGAAATCTTTCCGCTTCTTTTGGTGGAATGGGTTTCCGTTACAATCAAAAGAAAGAATGTCATTATCATTGTAATGAGAAACAATGTCACCCCCATGATGGTTGGCATACTCATCATGATACTTGTAACAATTATCGTCAAAGAAGAAGTTGGTAAATGGAGACTAATAAAAATGGATTATAAAATATTATTATTGAGTGCGGCTTTAGCTTTAGGTATAACTGCCTGTAAACCGCAAGAACCAAAAGGAAATCAACCGTACAGTCTGAACATATCCCCTAGTGGTTATCAACCATGGGGTGTGTTAGATTGTAATGGAGATGGAATTGCAGACTTGGTTAGAATTCCAGGAGACTTGAGTAAAATTGCCCATAAAGGTTATCTAGCTGAAGGTGTCGATTTATATAAATGTCCTGGAGCCCAGATCTTAAAAATTGAACCCATGCCTTTAGAGATGGGAGCAATAGCAACTGAGATTATAAAACTGGCTCAAGGAATAGAGAAAAAACTTAGAGCAGATTAAGAATCATGAGGAGGAAAATAAAAATGGAAATGAAAGAAGAAAAGAAAAAATCTAGATTAGGATTAGAATTATTATTAGCGGGAGTGATTGCTGTTGGTACTACTGGTTGTATTGAACCATACGGAGTGGGCTTTGCTTTTAGAACACCCCCAGTACATTACCAAGTAAATCAGAATAAAAAGAATTGTCATGGACATGGTTATAAAAATCATTGTCATCCGCACAATGGTTCTCATAGCCATGGAGGTTATCATCATGGGCATAAATATAATGGACATAAGCATGGGTCTCATCATGGACATAAACATGGTCATAAACATGGGCACGGACACAAAAATAGAATCAGAATACGTTGGTAATTAGGAGGGAAAAAATGACATTAGAAAGATTAACATTAACCTCACAAGAAAATGCAATGAAGAATGCATTAGTATTATCTTACTATGCTTTGCAAAGAATGGAAGCAACTTACCTTTTAATTAAATCTGAATCTGTGATTGATGGTAAAAATCACCTGCCTAGCAAAGACCTTTTTATTGCTATGTCAATTCCAAGTATTATTGAAGAAGATGTTAAAAATTTAACTAAGATATTATCTGATTCTAAGTCTAATAATCATTTTTTTAGGGTTCATAACTATAATGAAAATGTGGTTGCAGCAAGAAAAGTATTTAGTACTTTAAATCAAAGGACAGTTGGTTTATTTGCTGAGAGTTGTGTCTCAGCTGCAAAATGCCATGGCCAATCATACAAAACCATGCTTGCAGTTTATAATGAAAATGTTGAAAGTTTTGAAACTGATTTAGATATTGGTTATACCTTAAGATTTAATATTGATGTTTCAAATGTTAGTAAACACTTCAAAGCAATGATAAAAACAGGATCAGATTATGATAAAGAATTGAAATATAGTGAAAAAAAATTTCAAAAAATTTAGAGGAAAAATAAAATGAAATATGAAACAATGAAAAAAACAGTTGGATATGTAGCAAAAGCAATAATGGGTGCAGCAGTAGCTGTATCCTTGTCTGGTTGTGTTCCAACTCAGTACGAAGTGATGCAAAAGCAACAAGAAGAACAAAGAAAAATGTATCAAACTGAAAGCGTAAGGTCTCACGCAAAAGAAGATCATAAAGATTTAGATAGTCAGTTTGAAGAGAAGAAAGACTCATGGAAATAAAAAATTACTTTTTGAAACCAGTACTATTAGGTTTAACTTATTTAGTTCTAGCTACTGGTTGTTCTTCTAATCAGCATGTTTCTAAACCACAAAATTTTGATTACCGTGCTTATCAAATTCAAGAACAAGTTATCCGAATGAGAAATGAAAAAACTCGTTTTTTATTACAAACTACTGCGGGAATGAAAAATGGTACTGTTCGTACCAGAAAAATAGCAGACGGTTATGTTGTTATTGAAGGTGATGGTGCAGCAGTTAACACAAAAAGTTATCAAGAAACATGTCGTCAAGCTGATTTTAACCATGATGGATGGGTTTCTCCTAGCGAAGCAAGAAAACATTATCATCGAACAATTGAGGATAAAATAAAATGAAATATATAGATATAGTTAACAAAATTCCGGGTTATGAACTTGTTGGAGATGATTGTAAAATATTTGCTAAAGATTATTTAGATTACGTTTCAAAATATAGGCTTGTTGAAGAAAAGAATGATGATCTAACAATGAAAGATGTTGTTAATTTCTTAAACCAAGAAGTAAATGAGACAGTTAAAATTTCTGGCACTCGTACAAGCGGGAGTAGACCTTTAGCATCAATTAAAATGAAACTGGAAGCAAAAAAGAAAGCACAAAATATGTTAGATTTGTTAGAAGAGTATTGTTAAAATGTTAAAAAAAATATTACCTTTATGTTTGAGCACTTTACTTCTGAGTACTTCTTGTGCTAGTATTAACCAACATTTGCAGCGGAAAGTAGCTTATAAAAAAGTAGGCTTTGGTTACAGTTTATCACAAACGCCAGAAGATTGGAAACAAGGTGGGAAAGTAATGGTTAAATTGTACAAAGAAGATTCTAACACTCGTAAGAAAGGAATTAGTAATTATTCTGGAGAATATTCACTTAATTTGTTATCAACTGGTTCTGAGATTGATTTGTATGAATTTGGTTTAACTAACGGGTTTGGAAAGTATGACCCTAAATCTAAAGATTCTTTAGAATTATTAATTGGTGCTTTTAGGATGGGCATCAATTCTGAAAGTGAAATAATGTGGACTCCATCAGTTAAAGTGGGTTTAGAAATGTATCCATTTTATTTACAAACCGGAGTAGACTTCTATTTGCATGAAAGTGGAGATTTTAACGCTGGTTTTGGGTTTAGTGGCGGAGCTTTATTTTAGCTACTTAAAAGTAACAAATTACCCAAAGATTTATAAATAAAAACTGTTTCTAAGTTAATATTAGACTAATTATGAGGTATATATTAAAATGGGAAAACCAGAAACTGCATTAGGATTATTAGGAATGATAATTGGAGGAGAAATAGGGCATGGTCTTTATAATTTTAATCCAATTACAGAACAAACACCATTCCAAGAACAGATTGAAAGAAATGTTACAAGTGGATTAGGTTTTGATTCTAGATCCGATTTTGAATGCATTATAACTAATTACGGTTTAAGAGAAGATCCAAAAGATTCTATTGAAAGTTTAAAGGCACATTTAGCTGAAATGGATTATAAAGTTAATCCTAGTTTTGCTTTAGGAAGAATTGTTGAACAGTATAAGAAATTAGCAAGAGATATTGAAACTTTTCCAAATAACCATGATTTTTATCATGGTCCAGGTGGAGCGGCTGCATAGAAGGGGTATTTATTAAAATGAAATTTTTAAAATATGATAGACTTGGTGAAGACAAACCATTATTGCCACCTGCAAAAAGTGGCTTTCCGTTAGAAGATATTGTAATTGATTATAGCGATTTTAAGAGATTTAAACCGGTTGATCTTGGTCAATATGGTAGAGATGATGATAATGAACCAAGTCCAATCTCAACTTTTTTAACAAGAAGTGCGTATGATTTTGATCCAAAAGACCCACCATCACCACCAGGAATTGCTATGTTAGTTTCAGTAAGAAGCCCTGAAGTAAAGAGAGAAACAATACAATTACCACCTATAACTGATTATCAATGAGGTACAAATAAAATGAAAATGTTAGAAAATATTGTTAATACTGGAAAAAAATTACTAGTTGGAGCTACAGCTTTAACTGCTTTAAGTGGATGTGCTACTACTACTAATTATGAGGTGAATCAATTCTGTGGTAAAAATCCAATTGAAAATGGAACTGTAGTAAAAGCTGTAAAGCGTGTTGATGAAAGGGGTATTGAAATCTCATATTTAAGATTAGAAAAGGGTTCAGAAAAATTTGTAAAGATGGATTATGATGGCGATGGTATGGCTGAAGAGCAACATTATACTAAAACTCATGAAGATGGTTCTAGAACCAATGTAAGATGTTTCAATGATGGAGTTTTCGAACCTTTTGGTGGCAGATGGAAAATGGAACGTACAGAATATGATGCTAAAGATAATATTGTTGAAGAAGATTACCAAGCCGCTAAATAAAGATGTCAATGAAATTATACCAGAAACCAGTTCTTGAAACTAAAAAACTAGAATTGGAATTACAATTTGAACCATGTGGACAAGTTGACATAGCTCATTTTTATCATAACATATTACCACATATTGATGTTGATGATCAAAATGCTAAGTATCAAAGAGATTTAAATGAAGTAATGAAAGATAGATTAGAATAATTTTTTTCTTTTTACTTTTTTTCCAAAACATTTATATATAATCTTTATCTTTTCACTACTAAATAAATGATAGATGTGATAAAGCATTCTAAAGGTGTTATAATATGGAAAATCAATTAAAAACTGGTACTACTACTGTAGGTATTGTCTGTAAAGACGGAATTATTTTAGCAGCTGACAAGCGAGCTACTGCTGGAACAATGATTGTGGATAAACGAGCTGATAAAGTTCATATCCTTAATGACGATTTTGCTGTAACTTGGGCAGGGACTGTTTCCGATGCTCAGTTAGTTACAAAATTAGTAAAAGCAGAATTAAAATTAAAAGAAGTTAGAACTAATAAACAACCAACTGCCAAAGAAGCAGCTAATTTACTTGGTGGATTAGTTTATTCAAACATTAGAAGGATGAGCATGATTCCTGGAGTTACCCACTTTTTATTAGGTGGAAAAGACTCTTCTGGAGTTCATTTGTACGATTTGTTCCCTGATGGAAGCATTACTCACATTACTGATTATGTCTCTTCTGGTTCAGGTTCAGTTTTCGCTTTAGGTGTATTAGAAACTCAGTACAATCCTGAAATGACTACTGCGGAAGGTGTTAAATTGGTTGTTCAAGCAATTAATACTGCTTTGCAACGTGACTCTTGTTCCGGGAATGGGATTGATGTAATAGTAGTCAACAATAAAGAAATTAAGAAAGTACTGCATAAAGAGATTGAGTATAGTTTATTAAATTAAATTTTTTTAATTTCTTTTTTTAGAGGTTAAAATTCTAAAAAATGACCAGCTGGTTACAAAAATAAAAGTTTTTCAAATTGATGTCAGTAAAGATAGTTAAAATCTTAAACAAAAATATGAATAATAAAATTTTATGAGGAATATAAGAAATGCCAGACACAATGAAAATTAAAAATAATTTTCAAGCATCTGCCATTTAAAAATAAATAACAGAGGAATATAAAAAATGCCGGATATATTAAAAGAAATAATCAAGACATTACCCCCAAAAACAATTTCCGATGGCGCTTTTGAAGCAGCCAACATTGTCCTTTACACTAAAGATAAAGAATATTTTCTTAATAATAAAGGAACAATTAAAGCTGCTGTTCAACAGTTTAAGAAGAGAATTGAAGTTAGACCAGACCCGTCAATGTGTATGGAAATAGAAAAAGCGGAAAAAGAAATTAGAAAAATAATTCCTAAAGAAGCTGGTGCACAGGAGTTTATTTTTGATGCACCTAGAAGTCAATTAATTATTCATGCTGATAAGCCAGGAGTAGTTATTGGTAAACAAGGAGAAATTCTTAAAGAAATTAAATCTAAAACTATGTGGGTGCCATTAATCAAAAGGAATCCGCCAATTAGGTCAAAATTGACTGAAAGTATTCGTTCAGTACTTTACGAAAATGCTGATTATCGAAAAAAGTTTTTGGACAAAACTGGACATCGGGTTTATGATGGCTGGTTAAGAGAAAAGAAACACGAATGGGTTAGGATCTCTTTTTTAGGAGCTGCAAGGCAAGTAGGAAGAGCATGTTTATTATTACAAACACCAGAATCTAGAATTATTATGGATTGTGGGATTGATCCTAGTCAGGATGGACCGGACTCTTATCCTTACTTAGATGCACCAGAATTTAACATTTCAGATATTGATGCAGTTATTATAACTCATTCACATTTAGACCATTCTGGGTTAGTTCCTTACTTGTTTAAGTATGGTTACAAAGGGCCAGTTTATTGTACCTTACCAACAAGGGACGTAATGTCTTTACTGCAATTGGACATGATCAAGATTCAACGTAACGAAGGTAAAGATCCAATTTATTCTAGTGAAGAAGTTAGAGATACAGTTTTACATACAATTTGTCTAGATTATGATGAAGTTACTGATATTACACCTGACGTTAGGTTAACATTTTACAATGCGGGACATATTTTGGGCAGTTCAATTGTGCACTTAAATATTGGTAATGGTTTACATAACGTAGTTTTTACTGGTGATTTAAAGTATGGACGAACTAACGTTTTAGAAGCCGCTAATACTCAGTTTCCTAGAGTAGAAACATTAATCATGGAATCTACTTATGGTGGTAAAGATAACGTTATGAACGAACAGGAAGCTGACGGATACATGATTGACGTTATCAAAAAAACTTTTGAACGTGGTGGTAAAGTTTTGATGCCCGTTCTTGGATCTGGAAGAGCACAAGAAGTAATGATTATTGTAGAGCGATTAATGCGAGAGAAAAAAATCCCTACTGTTCCAGTTCATCTTGACGGAATGCTTTATGATATTACTGCAATTCATACTGCTTACCCTGAATTCTTGAACAGAAATATTAGGCAACAAATTTTTCATAAAGAGAATAATCCTTTCTTGTCTGAAATTTTTAAACGGGTTGGATCACAAAAAGAAAGAAAACAAATTATTGCTGATGAAGGGCCTTGTTTAATCCTTGCTACTTCCGGAATGTTACAGGGCGGTCCTTCCGTAGAATATTTGAAAGCTTTGGCTGAAGGTAAAAAGCATAGTTTAATTTTTTCATGTTACCAACCACCGGGCAGTTTAGGTCATCGAATTAGGGAAGGGGCAACAGAACTGATGATGAGAGATGATCGAAAAAATCAGGTTTTGAAAGTTAATATGGAAGTTCATAAAGTGGAAATCACTAACCATTCTGATCGAAGACAGTTAATGAATTATGTAAAAAGGTGTAATCCTTGTCCTAGAAAAGTGATCTTAATGCACGGTGAAAGTTCTCGGTGTTTAGATTTAGCTAGTAGTTTACATAAACAATTAAGGATAGAAACTACTGCTCCTAAGAATTTGGAAGTTATTCGAATCAAGTAGATTTTTATTTTTTATTAATTTTTTAATATTTTTGTTGGGTGTTAATATGGATTTAGAATTAAAAGTAGAAAAAGATAAGTCTGGAAGAAAAATAAATCTTACTGATGAAAAAAATGTTAACAATTATTCTGCTTATTCTTTTAATGGAGTTGCAGGGATTCTTTCTTTAACTGGAATTATTGATGGTAATAAGATTATCTCTCATTACGAAAAAGATGTAAAAGAAAATGTTTGGAAAAAAATTGGTTCTACTCACTTTGGAACTTTAACATTGGGAGAAAAAGTTTATAATTTAGGTAGTTTTGAATATCAGGCATTTGAATTATTAAACAAAGAAACCTAAACTTTTATAAATCAACTTATTTCTTAATTATATTCGTGCCAACGTCGCATCCTGAAAAAGATTTTATCTTTTTGGGCGCGACTAATGTCATAAAAATGCCAACGTCGCATAATCCGGTATTGCGCTGGTCTTGAATCCTTAATTGGATGAGATAACCAGTTCCTCTCGGAATTCCCGGTTCAAACAAATGGTTACGCTCATTTGAAACGCAAGAGCGAGTTGAACATAAAGTTCAACGCACTGCGAAAAAGCGGAACTATTTTTGAAAGTCCGGGCGTTGGCGCTTTTATTTTCTTAAATTAGAATTAGCAATGAACTTAATCATATAAATTAATGACGATTATTTTTTAGTTTATTTTTTAGTTTCCTTGTCTTCTCTTTAGTCTTTTCTTTTAATTTTGCTGATTTAACTTTAGCTCTTTCTTTCAATTTTTGTGTTCTTTCTTTAGTTGCATGATAAGCTTTCTTAGTTTTAACTTTCATATGGTTATGATAATATTTATATTGAAAGTATTTTCTTAAACTTTCTGCATATTCTTTACCAGCCCACCAAATGCCCCATATTAACATTGGCCAGGATAAAATATAGATTATGACCATTGACCAAAAAACATTTTCGTTATTTAAGTAGAGAATCATGAAAATTTTAGTGAGAAGGCCTAACAGTAAACTAGCTACAATTAAAACAATTCCCCAAATGAATTTTAACGTATATTTGAACTTCATCATTAGTAGAAAACAATTTTGCTAATTAAACCTTTCTATATTTAAAATCAATTATCACATCAGTTCTTTAAGAGAAACATTTCCACCTATGACCAAATCATTTTTACTACAATAAGGGCAAGTGTTTAATTTAGACTTAAATTTATAATTGCACCGTTGACAATAATAATCTTTTTTATAAGGGATTTCTTCAACTCCTGCCAGTAAAGGTTCTCTCCGGTAACGTTTGAAACAAGTAAAACATTCATGCCTGGGTTCGCCATTTACTGATTTGTTTACCCTTGTTTCGTTCTTATCAACTTTCTTTTTACAACGAAAACATTGAATTTTTGTTTTTAAGATTACCATCTTGATTATAGAAAAAACAATTAATATAAAAAGTCTCCGTTACCCCTAATATTAAATAAACTTTAAATACTTCAACAATTTTAATTACTTTTAATGCAAATTAAAAAGAGGGTGCATAAACTGAAATATTTTTTACTTCTGGCTTTAGCTATTTTATTTTATTTCTTGATTACAGAATCTAAAACTGTTCAGTATTATTTAGCAAACCCTGAATTGTTAAAAACTTTAATCCTCAGTTTTGGCGTTTTAGCACCAATAGCGATAATATTATTACAAACATTCCAAACAACAATATCAATAATTCCATCACAAATAACTACAATTGTTGCCGGATTTGTTTTTGGTCCAATTCTGGGATTAGTTTACAGTTTAATCGGTGCTTTTTTTGGATCAATGATCATTTTTTTAGTTGGGAGAAAGTATGGTAAAAAACTTGCTTTAAAATTGTTTGGCAAGAAAGAAATGGTCCATTTTCACATTTTTTTTCAGCAGAAAAAGAGATGGGCTTTATTCCTAGCTAGGATTGCACCAATATTCCCTAACGATTTGGTAAGTTTCATGGCCGGTTTAACTTCGATTAGATTAAGAGATTTTAATTGGGTCTCAACTGTTGGTTTTATCTTACAGATGATTATTTTAACTTATTTTGGAGCGGAGTTAGCAGCGGGAGAAGTAAGTGTTACAATGATTCTGATCACAGTTATGGTTAGCTTATTACTTTTATTATTAATCTTCAAGAATCAAATTAAGATGTTTTTAATTAAAGAATTACGTTTCTTAGAAAAAGAAGAAAAAGTTATGGAAAAATTAATTGAAAAAGAATTTAAAAAGATTTAAAATCGATACTTGTTATTTTCGTAATTAGCAATTCTTTCTCCAGCCTTTACTCCTAAATAAGTTATTAAAGCTGTTCCTGCAATCATCAAACCTGCTCCTACTGGACTAGGCATATTTACTAATTGGTCAAGTTTTTCTATACCTGCTGGGAAAAGACTTATTCCGGTAACAAATCCTACTAATCCGCCCATTCCTTTAGCATTATTCATCTTTTGATTTTCAACAATATAACTTGCATCTTTATGTTCCCATCCTGGTATTTTTGCAAATCCTGGTTTATATTCGTGTTTTAACATTTTATTTTTACCTCATGATAATTATTATTATTATTATTATTATTATTATAATCTCTTAAAATGAAAAAGACTTTATAAACCTTTCCTCGTTTATGATTATCTAGTAGTAAAATCAGAATAAAAACATTAATATAAAATAAGAACAATTCTTTGAATCAATGCAAGAAATATTGAATAAAATTAAACCAAGCAAAGAAGAACAAAATAAACTGCAAAAATTAGTTTCAACTTTTATTAAAAAATTAAATTCTAACTTAAAAGATGCAAAAGCCACTCTTGGCGGTTCTGGAGCTAAAGATACTTGGTTATCTGGTAATCATGATATTGATATTTTTGTTCAATTTGATTATCAGAAATATAAAGATCAGTCAACATCTTTATCAGAATTGTTAGAAAAATCAATTAAGAAATCTTTTCCAAAAATTAAAATTGAAAGGTTACACGGAAGCAGAGATTATTTTCAAATTAATCATCAGGATTATGTTTTTGAAATTGTTCCAGTGCTAAAAATTATTAAGATGGAACAAGCGCTTAATATTACTGATATCTCGCCATTACATTCAGTATGGGTTAACAAACATACAAAGAAAATTAAAGACGATATTCGTTTAGCTAAACAATTTTGTAGGGCTAATAATCTTTACGGGGCGGAATCTTATCTTTCTGGCTTCTCAGGTTATGTATTGGAAATTCTAATTGCTTATTATGGTTCTTTTCAAAAGTTGTTAAAAGAATCACAAAAGTGGAAACTGAAACAGGTTATTGACCCTGAAAAGTATTATCCAACAAAAAATGTTTTCTTTGAATTGAACAAGTCAAAGTTACAATCTCCGTTAATAATTATTGACCCAGTAGATAAGGATAGAAATGCGTCTGCCGCTTTGTCTTTAGAAAAATTTAAACTTTTTCAAAAGAAAGCTAAACTGTATTTGAAAAATCCGAATGTTAGTTTGTTTGAGAAAGAAGAAATTAGTTATGATCAACTTAAAACTAAAACTAAGAAAGGACATTTAGTTTTTTTCTCAGCAATTGTTAAGAAAAACAAGGAAGATGTTATGGGTTATAAATTACTCAAAAGTTTTCAGTTTTTGAAGAGAGAATTAGAAGTTTTTGGAGTTAAAGAATCTGGTTGGGATTGGGATCACAAAAAAACAGCTACCATTTACTTTATTTTAAATAATAATGAATTGTCTGAATATGAATTCAGACAAGGTCCGCCAATTAAACTTAAAGAGTTTGTTAAAAATTTTAAGAAGAAAAATAAAGATACTTTTACTAAAAATGGTAAACTGTTTGCTAAAATTAAAGTTAAATATCCTCAGCTAGATGATTTTGTTAACAATTTTATTAAGAACGAGTATCTTAATGATAAACAAGTTAGAATTAAACAAGTTAGATAGTTATTTTAATTATACTTTAAATTTTGTTAAAAAATTAGAATTTCTTAAATCAAACATCAACCATATCGATTTCAATGTTGAGACCTTCAGGAATTGGTACTCTCATAACCAATCTTAATGTTCTCTCATCAGCACTGAGATCAATTAAACGTTTATGGATCCGCATCTCGTATCTTTCCCAAGTTGCTTTCCCGTCACCACAAGGACTTTTTCGAGTGGTTACTTTAAGTTTCTTAGTAGGCAAAGGAATAGGTCCACGTAAATCTACGCCAGTCTTTTCAGCAATACCCCTAATATCATCACAAATTCTATTAACTTTGTTAATATCAGTACTGCCTAATTTTATTCTCGCTCTTTGTGCCATTATATATTTTTCCTGTTACATGGTGATTTTCATCATCATGCTTACGTTTTATCCCTGGTTTTGGGTTGTTTATAAGCTTTTCCCTAAAAAATAAAGAGGAAAAAAAATAAAAATTATTACATCTCTTTCTTAGTTAACTCCTGACACATTCCAGCTGCAACTGTAACACCAGAATCTCGGATTGCAAATCTACTCATTTGCGGAATTTCTGAGTTCTTTTCAATTACAAGAGGTTGTACAGGTCTTAATCTAACAATAGCTGCATCGCCGTTTCTTAAGATGTCTTTGTTTTCTGTTACTTCGTTACCAGTTGCAGGATCAAGCTTTTTAATAATCTCTACAAACTGACAAGCAACCTGTGCTGTATGAATATGGAATACCGGAGTATAACCAACAGTTACAACACTTGGATGTGACATAATAACAATTTGTGCAGTAAATTCAGTAGCTACACTTGGAGGAGCTTCAGCAGGGCCGATAACGTCTCCACGAGCAATATCTTTTTTACCAAATCCACGTACGTTAAATCCAACGTTGTCACCAGGACCTGCTTGTTGAACTTGTTCGTGATGCATTTCAATAGATTTAACTTCGCCAGGAACACCTTTACCTTCTCTTCCAGGAACAGCAATAACTTTTTGACCAATTTTCATAACGCCTGTTTCGATTCTTCCTACAGGAACAACACCAATACCAGTGATGTTATAAACATCTTGTAATGGTAATCTTAAAGGTAAGTCTGTTGGTTTTTGTGGAACTTCAAATTTGTCGATAGCTTGTAATAAAGTATCTCCAGTCCACCAAGGCATATTTTCTGATTTCTTAGCAACATTGTCTCCTTGTAAAGAAGCAATAGGTAAGAAAGCTACTTTTGAAACATCCCAACCAGCTTGTGTTGCGTTTTTCTTAACTTCTTCAACAACAGCTTTAAACCTGTCTTCAGAGTATTCTACTCCAGAAATGTCCATCTTATTAACCGCAACGATTAACTGTCCAACACCGAAAATTTTTGTTAATTTTAAATGTTCGATAGTTTGTGCGTTAACACCATCATTAGCAGCTACAACTAAAACTGCACAATCTGCTTGAGCAGCACCAGTAATCATGTTTTTAATAAAGTCTCTGTGACCAGGTGCGTCAATAATTGTAAAGTAATACTTATCAGTATCAAATCTTTTGTGAGCCAAGTCAATAGTAACTCCACGTTCTTGTTCTTCTTTCAAGTTATCCATAACGAAAGCGAATTCGAAACCTTTTTTACCAAGTTGTTCAGCTTTTTCTTTTAATTTTCTCATTGCTTGTTCGTCTACATTACCAGAGTCGAACAATAATCTTCCTACCGTAGTTGATTTACCGTGATCTACGTGACCTACGAAAACCAAGTTGATATGTTCTTTTTCTTTTGCCATATTTTATTCCTCCATTTCTTCCTATAATTAGGATTATTAGTTTAATAGTTTTTTAACTGGTTTGTTTATAAAGCTTTCGCCACGAAATTGGAGAGAAGCTTAGAAGAATATTTGTTGAACTTCTATTTTTCAGATGATTTTTCTAATCAAAATGTAGGTTTTTTATTGTAATATTTTACTTTTAGGTTCTTCACCAGATAATAATTCTGTTTTCGCTTCTCCAAATTGTTGAAGATAATCCATTGAAACGATTGGAGATTGTGTTTGAGCATATACGGGAGGACAGGAATAAGCTCTAACACCGGCAGGTAATTCTGCACCTAAAGAAGTACCTAAAGCAGAAATAAGCATGTCCAAATCTCTTTTATTTGGATTGACGGCAAGGTTAAATAAAATTGCTTGACGAACGGGTTTTGGGACATGATTTTCGATCATTTTTTCTTTAGTGGCAGTATAAATTTTAGGACTCCATCCTTCTTCTGCAATTTCACGAGCAACAAGCATTCCTGTTGTTAAATAAAGAGTAGTGGTGGTCATTGAAAATACATCGCCGGAAATTGAAGTACCTTCAAAAAATGTTTCGGGGGCAAAATATGCTGGAGTTCCAATTTTAGGTAAATCGTTTGCAAATTTTACTACAAAAGATTTTTCATTAGCTTCACGATAGGAAAGTCCAAAATACATTTCTAAACCAACAACTTGTGAATTGCCAAAATCGGTAATAGTTGTTTTTTGTCCATCTGACATAATGTTTTGGGGAGTTATATCACCGTGAATAATGTCATAATCGTGAACTTGTTGAAGGGTTAATGCTGCATTATAAGAAATATTTAATGCGGATTCTAAAGTAATTTGTTCCTGTACTAGTTCAGAAGTTGTTTTTCCAGGAGCTTTGTCCATTTCTGTAGACATAAAAATATAACCATCAATAACAGTAAATGTTCGATCACGGTATGAAACTACTCCTTCAATACCTTGTAATGAACGTAAAATTACTCCTTCCATAATGCCACCAACAACATGTAAGTGATTTGGTTCTGAAAGTGTGAATTCTAAAGACAAATCATCTTTTTTTAATTTGTAATTTTTGTCATTAAAATGAGATATTTTAACATTTTGATGAATTCCTGGTAAATCAACTAGTGGCGTCTGACTAAATGCTAAAACTTTACGGACACCTCCATTAGGACTTTGGGTTATAGTGCCAAATGAACCAGCATCACAATGTTGTCCAAACACAGATTCAAAAGTTTTCTCCTCAATAATTTCTGTTGGATTAGGAACGCGATTGATGTTTCTAGGTGAATTAATAAGGGATTCAATTCCTGTTTGATTTAAGTTATATGTTGTCATTGGTAATTATCTCCCTTTTTAAATGGGGAGATTATTTTTCAGGAGAACTCTTTATAAATCTTTTGGTCTGGAATGTATATACTGGAGAATATACGTTTTCAATAATTATTGATTTGGAAATTATGTTTAAAAAAAACGATTTTGGCATCATTTGAATTGTTAAAAAAGACTTTACTTTTGCAATTTGCAAAAAATTGAAACCCGTTACCTTCATTTTCTTTAATTTTTTTTTGATAAACTTCTTCTGCGTTGAATCCTTTGCCATTTTGTTCAATTCCAATTATAAATCCATTTTTTCCTAACCAAAGATGGAATTTGGTGGGAGATTTAAATTCTGAATAATTTAAACAGTTAGATCCAGATTCGTTAAGAAAGTAAGCTACTTCATCACTTTTATCTTTGTTTAACCAATTATAAAGGTCAAATTTGGTGTTATATTGCTGGTTTAACAAATCTACAATTTGCCATTTAGCTTTTCCATAAGTTTCAATTATTTGGCAAGAATTCAAATGAGTTCTTTCTTCTTCTTTTTCATGGACAATAATCTCATGATAATCAAAGAACTCTATTTTGTCCAGTGCTTGATGAACATTCTTATCAAAATGAAGAGTCATATTAAATAAAAAAAAAATTAAGGTTTGTACCGTTCCATTGTTCTCGGGAAAGGAATAGTATCTTTAATCGTATCTAAACCACAGATCCATTTGATGACTCGTTCTACACCTAAACCAAAACCTGCGTGAGGTACGCTACCATATTTCCGAGTATCTAAATAAAAAGTATATTCTTTGGGATCTTCTCCATCTTCTTTTAATCGTTGTTTGATTTTTTCAATATCTGGTTCTCGGTCAGAAGCACCAATAATTTCACCATGACCTTCCGGAGCTAATAAATCAAAACCTAAAACTACTTTTGGATTTTCTGGATCTTCCGTCATGTAAAAAGCCTTAACTTCTTTTGGATAATGAGTGACAATTATCGGAACATCATAGGTACTAGTTAATTTATCTTCTTCAATTGTTCTCAAATCTTTACCCCAAGCTACTTTCATTCCACATTTCTCGTCCAAAACTTTTAAAGCTTCAGTGTAAGTCATCCGGATAAACGGTTTTTCAACGATTGGTTTTATTTTTTTCAAATCTCTACCCAATACTTCTAAGTCCGGTTTGTTGTTTTCTAATACTTTGTTGAAAATATATTTTACTAAAGCTTCCCCATAATTTTGTAATTGATCAAAAGTACACCAGGCCGCTTCCATTTCTGCATGCCAAAATTCTGTTAAATGACGGGAAGTTTTACTTTTTTCTGCTCGAAAACTGGGAGAGATAGTATAAATTTTTTCTAAACCAAAAATTGCTGGTTCTGCATACAATTGCCAAGTTTGGGCTATAAAGACACCTTTCTTCTTAAAATAATCAACTGTAAATAAATCAGAACCGCCCTCGCACTGTACTGCCTGTAGGATTGGAGAATGATATTCATAAAATCCTTCTCCTTTGAAATATTCATCAATCGCTCCAAAAACTGTACTTCTAATTTTTAAAATTGCAGTCATTTTTCTACTTCTTAACCATAAGTGTCGATTATCTGCAAGGAACTCTTTAGAAAAATCTTTAGTAATTGGATAATTTTCAGATTTACCCACAATATTATACTCACTTACTTGAATTTCATAACCGTTAGGAGCACGTTCATCGGCTTTAATCATCCCCGTAATTTCTATTGAGGTCTCTACCTGCATTTTATCAATTTCTTCCCAACTACTTTCAAAATTGTTTCTATCAAGAATACATTGAATCACATTAGTAGAATCTCTAAGAGTGATAAATTTAAATTTGTTACTGCCTCTTTCACGGTGTACCCAGCCACGTAAAGATACTTTACCTTTACCTTTTTTAATTATTTCTTGAATTGATAAATATTTTTTTGCCATTTTGTTAAAGTTAATTACCTGAATTATAAAAACTTAACTGTCTTCGATGTGAATTAAGCTACCCCAATAATGAGTAGCTATTTTTACATTTAATTTGTAAGCTGAGCATGGCGTAGCCATAATAGGCGAAGCGCAGAAGGCCGGTCGTTTTGGTAGCTTAATTCATACTATCTTTACAATGATAATTCTAAAAATGTAGAAAAATTAAAACTTACTTTTTAATTTTTGGAGGTGGTGGCATAGGTAGTTCATCATCTAAATCAGTTTTTGGAATTGTTTCATCTTCAACTGGACTTGGTGGTGCTTCAAATAACATTTTGTGTTTAATCTGGCCGTCTCCACTATCGGGCATTTTAGTTTTAATTGCGGTTGGAATATTTTTGGCAACACCTAAACATTGATTTAATTTTTCTTGTAAAGAAACAATATTCTTTTCAATTAATTGAGCTTTTTTTGGATTTTTAGTACTTAATTGTGGGTTAGCTTCCATTTCTTCTTTTAAAGCTTCTAAACGTTCCTGTAAAATAATCGCTTTATTAGAATTGTTCGTAGATGTAGGTTTTTGTTTACTTACTGGCTTGGACTTTGATTTTGAACTTTTTCTTTGAACTTTTTTATTTAGATTAACATGAGTTTTTGTTTCTTGTTTAGCCATTAATTCTCCTAGAAGGTGGGACAATTTTTCAACTTTTTTATGCAAATCTTTTTGTTCGTTAGCAGCTAACCTTTTTTTCAATTGGTTAATTTGTTTTTTAAGAATTGCAACTTTACTAGATTCACTTTTCTTATTTTTCAACATTTTTTGTTCAAGTTCAAATACTCCGGATAATTTTTTTTCCAGATGACGAATTTCTTTCTGTAAAGATAATTTGGGTACTTTTTTCTGCTTAGATAAATACTTTATTTCGTTCATTTTTTTTACTATTTCCTGCCTAGAAAAAGTTTCCCTTTCTTTCTGAAGGGTCCGTGATACTTCTTTAAGAAGTTTTTTAGTTTTTAATGAAGTCATTTTATTTTTTTATTTAAACAGTCCTAACCTTTTTTTCCCACTACTAGCGGAAGGTGGTGGCGGTGGAAAATCTATTGTTGGTTCACTACTGTCAGCCATAGCTGCTGCCTGTGGTTGTGGTGCAACCCTTCCTGGTCCTGGCGGAACGGGTGGTCCCATCGTATGTTGAACTTCTGGGTTTATTGTATCTTGTCCTGCTCCCGTTGACATTGTGATTCCACTATTTACTGGTGTTTGTGTTGATTGTTTTTCCATAAATCCTTCTAATTTATCAGAAATAGCAATCATCCCTTGAGCAATAGTTTCATTTTGTTTAATAACATCATTAATCCTTTGATTAATTTGAGTTATTTCATGTAATGGATCTTCGCTTTTAGTTTCTTCTAATGCTTTTTGGAAAACTGTATTTAATTCATGGATTGAATCTTTAAGACTTTCAATTTCAAGAATTAGTTCATTACTTTTGTTATCAGGTTGGGTTAATTTTTTCTTTAAAGCTTCCACATCATATTTTAAATCAGAAAGTAATTGATGAGGAATCATTTCATATTCATCTTCTGCCATAATTATCACCGCATTTTTTTATTTTTATGTATGTTGTTATAGTAAAGTCTATGAGTTTGTTAATCTAATTTTGTTTATAAATGTTTGCAAATAAGAAACAAAAAACCAACAACTTAATATACATAAAATGATTCTTTCCAGAAATGGTTTTAGATGTTATCTTAATAACAATCACACTTATTGCACTTCTAGTAGCTTCTTATTCAGACATTCGGACAAGAGAAGTTCCTGACTGGTTAAATTATGGATTGATTTTTACTGCGTTCGGAATTAGGGCAATCTTTTCTATAAACTTAGGTTGGGAAATTATTCTTAGCGGGATTTTAGGATTTATTGTTTGTTTTGGGTTTGCGTTACTTTTTTATTACACGGGCCAGTGGGGTGGTGGTGATAGTAAATTATTAATGGGGATAGGGGCAGTGATTGGAATTACTTTTCCTTTCAATGATTCCAGTTGGGATTTATTGTTTTTCTTTATTGCCTTATTATTATTTGGGGCGATTTTTGGTTTGTTATGGATGGTTTATATAGCGATTAAAAAAAGAAAAGTTTTTTCGCTTAATTTTAAGAAAAGTATTTCTAAAAAAAAGAAATTACACATTTCTTTAGCGGTTCTTTCTTTAATTCTTATTGTGCCAACAATATTTTACATTTTTCTTTGGCCTTTAATATTATTTCCACTTGTTTTCTTTTATTTACTTATTTTTGTTAATTCTGTAGAGAAAAGTTGTTTTATCAATAAAGTAAAGATAAAAAATCTTACTGAAGGTGATTGGTTAGCAGAAGATTTGAAGATAAAAAACAAATTAGTGCTTGAAAAGAAAACTTTAGAACTTGAAGATCTCTGGAAATTAAGAAAACTTGAAGGTAAAGGAAAATTAACTGAAGTTTTAATTAAGGAAGGTGTACCTTTCGTACCTAGTTTTCTTCTTGCTTATTTAGCAATTATTTTTGTTGATTATTTTTTTAATTTATTTACTTTGTTAAAATTTTAATTTTGTTCAGGGTATAGAACTAAGTTCTAGAAAAGGAACATTTATATACCATTTCTGTTTAAAACATACTTAATTCAAGATTAATAATAATTATAATGAAAAAAGAGGTTGAGAAGATGAAAGATAAAAAATTATTTTATATGATGTTTTTAGTTTGTGTGATTGCAATATTTGCTTATTTGATAGTTGCAGAATTTGCGGATCAAAGTATTAGTGTAGTTGAACCAACTGCAGATACTAATTATTCTGGTAAGATTGTACTCAACGCAACGTTAAACAATTCTTACGAAAGTAACGCTACTAACGTCACCTTCTTTTTTTATAATGCGACGGATGGTTCTTTAGTTTATAACGTAACATTTGAGAATTCTACTACAAACCAAACTATTTTTAATACTACGGTTGATACTGCAATACTTCTTGCTGATGATACTTATAATTTAACTGTTAATGCTACTAACAGTTCCAGTATAAATATCGAAAATAGTACGATTACAGGAGTACAGATTGATAATACCAAACCTTCTGTAACTATCAATACCCCTACTGCAAATAGTTATATTGGTTCTGGCGGAGAGTTTATTATTAATGTTACTGTTACTGATTCTGGTGTTGGTGTAGCTGATGTTAATTTGAGTAATAATACTTATGATGGATATGGTTACGTTGAAGGTTTAGTAACTAAGAGTAATAATTACTATAACATTTCTTATACTGCTGCGGAATTAGGAGAAGGTCTACACACTTTGAAAGTGATTGCTAATGATACTTTGAACAATAAGAATGCGGAATCAGTAGAGGTTTATGTTGATTTAACTGCTCCTACAGTAAGTTTAAATGATACATCTACATTACAAAATTGGACTTGGACCGATGATACTACGCCTAATTTAGAATACAGTTTTACAGATGGTCTTTCACCAAATGCTTCCTGTGAACTGTTTATTGATGATACTGGCTATGGTGTTAATAGTACAGTCTTAAATGATACTGCAACTACTTGGACTACCAACGCTAGTTTAAGTGCGGGAACACATCTCTGGTATGTTAATTGTACTGATTTAGCAAGTAATATTGGAAGTTCTGGTACTACTCTTGCTAACAAGTTTTACCTTGATGTTGTTACGGTTACAGTTGTAACTCCTCTTAACAATACATTTACTAATAGTACTGACGCTGGAAACGTTTCTTTTAATTTTAGTTACGCAAGTGGTTTTGTTAATACTACTTTAACTGATAATAATGTTTCTTGTGAATTGTGGGTTACAAATTCTACTGGAGATTACATTGCTAATGGAGTGAATAATACTGCTTTAAACAACACAGTAATGACCATTACTAACAACCAGAGTCTAGTAACAAACGTCTCTACAAATTGGACTGTTAATTGTACCTATAATGGTTCAGTGATAACTGCAGTTGACAACGATTATTATGCATTACATGTAGATAACGAGACACCATATAGCGTGGCGGTTGGTTGTACTGAAGTAGCGATTGGAGCTGATCGTCTTTGTACTTGTTCTGCATCTGACAATTCTGTTGCTATGGGTGGAACTTTAAGTTATGCTTATTCAGGGGATTCAACTGCTACCTCTGGAACAAAGACAACAACTTGTACTGCTACGGATCCAGTCGGTCTTACCGCCACTGGTACTGCTAGTTATACAGTTACAGCTGCAAGTAGTAGCTCATCTTCAAGTGGTGGGGGTGGTTCTTCAAGTACGCAAGTAACTGGAGAATATGCCCAAGAAACTTGGGCAGCCCTTAGTCCAGGAACTACTACTGTTTTAGAAGTTAACAACGGGGCAATAGGTATAACTTCTGTTGAGTTTGGTGTATCTGAGAAAACGTACGGGGCTTGGATGAAAGTTGAAAGGAAATCTAGTTTCCCAAATTCAGTTAAAACTTTTAGTGGTGATGTTTACAAGAATATTCAGATCACTAAAAGTTCTGCTTTGAAAGAAGATGTCTTAGTTAACCCTACTATTAAGTTTAAAGTAACTAAAACTTGGTTAGCTGAAAATAAGATTGGTAAAGCTAATGTTGCTTTACAACGATACGTAGATGGGGAATGGATTGAATTATCTACCACCATGGGTAATGATGACGGAACATACGTCCATTATACAGCAGAAACGCCTGGATTTAGCTATTTTATAATTGCTGAGAAAGTAGATGCAATACCTTTAACTGCAGAAGAAGTAGTTAAAGAAGCAGCTGAAGGTGGAGAAGAAGTTGTTTCAGAAGAAGACACATCTGTTGAAGAAGAAGTTGTTGCTGAAGCTGAAGAAGTAGCAAGTAAGTTTCCTTGGAAATGGGTCGCTTTAATAATTGTGTTAATAATTGCAGTTGTTGTTTTGATTTGGTTAACCAAAAAGAAGTAAACATTTTTTCTTTTTTTTTCTTTCTTTTAATATTTTTTAATTATCAGTTTGTAAACCGTTAAAAGCTAAAATAAAGTTTAGTCACTTCACTTCGTTTCGTTCGTGACTTTATTTCGGCGCATAAAACTTTAAAAGCTAAAATAAAGTCTTATAAAGTTTACAGAGCCAAAAATGAGCTTCTTTCTAAGTAAGCAAAAAAGTTTCTTTATAAAGTAACGAGATTCTTAGAATCCCATGAAAATCAAAACGGAGGAAAAATAAAATGACGAAAATAATGAAAAAGATGTTTGCTTTGGCTGTACTGGCAATTTTTGTGTTAAGTATTTTACCAGCAGCTTTAGCAGAAGAAGATATTGAAGTTACTGGAATGGAAGTTGAAGATGTTCTTGAAGAACCAATTGAAGGTAAACAAAAGAAAGTACCACCAAAGAAACCTGTAAACATTAAAGCTAAATCAAAACAGTTTTTACAGGAAACAAAAGAAAAAATAAAAAATAATCGAGAAAGGTATAACAAACTTAAAGAGAAACAAAAAGAAGCTAAACAGTTTGTAGAAAAGCATCGAGAAAGACTTAATGAACTTAAAGGTAAAGTTAACAAGTGTGAAGGCGATGATTGTAAAGAGTTCAAAAAGAACTTAAAAGTTGGTGTAAAAAATCATTTAGTTAAAACTAGTGATTTAATTGCTCGCTCTGTTGAAAAACTTCTTGATCGGATAGAAAATTCTAATGTTATGACTGATGAAGAAAAAGAGGAAGCTTTAGTTAAAGTTAAAGCTTTAGAAGAAAAACTTTCTGCTAAAAAAGATGAAATTGAATCCATGGCAGACGAAGCTACTGCTGCAGAAATTCGTGGTAAAATTAAAGAGCTGAAAGATCTATGGAACGAAATCAGAAAAGAACAGCGATGGATTATTACTCAATTGATTAATAATAAGATGGGTAATTTGGTTGATAAGCATGACGAATTTTATAACGCTATGCAGATGAGGATCTCTAATCTGGAAGAGAAAGGTGCTTCTGCTGAAGATTTAGAAAGAGTTAGAGCTATTGCTGAAGATTTTAAAGAAGTAGTGGACAAACTTAAAGTAGATAAAGAAGAAGCTGATGCTGCTTGGGAAAATTCTAGAGCTAGTAAAGAGCGTTTAGAATTTGCAAAAGAAAAGCAAAAAATTGTTCGTGAAGATTTGAAAAAGACAAAAGAATTATTACGTGATTTTGTTAAAGAGTTTAAGAGCATTGAACTGGGAAATGAAGTAGAGGATGCAGAGGAAGTAGAAGAAGTTGAAGAATCTGAGGTGGTAGAAGATTCTGAAGAGAATGAGGGAGAAACTACTGAGTAAACAGGTTTAAAGACTACTGAAAAGGAGTTAGTAAACTTTATAACTCTTTTTTCTTTTTTTTTCTTTTTGAGGTGAATACGATGATAAAAAAAATGATTATTTTGACAGTTTTGATTAGTTTACTATTTCTTGTTGCTTGTAAAACAGAGGTGGTTGAAGACTCTGCTTCAGAACTTGAATCAGTTGAAGGGGAAACTTCCAGTCCAGAAGAGGTTGAACTTGACGAAGGTCTTGAAGGATTAGATGAATTGGAAAGTCTTGATGAAGAGTTTGGCAGTGATGTCAATTTTGATGATTTAGAAGATTTAGATCTTGAATAAGATTTTCTTTTTTTATTTTTCTCTCTTTTTTCAATAGCTTTTTATATTCGCTAAACTTTCTTTAATTGATGGATAGAAGCAAATTACCCTTTCGAAGAAATTGTGAAGGGTATTTTATTACTAAAGATAAGAAAATATTAGCTCAAAATACAGGTAAAAAATATCTGGTTTTTCCAGGTGGAGGTATTGATAAAGGAGAACATGCAGATTCTGCGGTTGTCCGTGAAACACTTGAAGAAACGGGTGCTATTATTAAATTACCTATTAAAGACCTGGGGGTGGTTCAATTTCTTTGGGATGAAGAATGGATTAGAACAGAAAAACAAAAAAAGAGATTTAAGAAATATAAAGGTGAAGAAATGCATTTCTTTTTTGGAACAATTAAAGAATTCAAAGAAAATCATAAACAATATGAAGATTATTGGGAAGGAGAAAAATTAATGCCTATATCAAAAGCAATTAAGATTATTAAAAAAGAAAAACCATTCCCGGAAAACATGAAAATATATCGGGAAGCACAACTTAAGTTTTTAAATAAAATTGTTGAGAAAAAAGATTAACTTTTTATAACCAATAAACTTTCCTACTATAGATGAGATTTAAACATTTATTATTAACATTTGTAATCATTTTATTATTTTCTTCTTTAGCCTTGGCTGCAACACTTCAAGGAAGTGTTTACAATTCTAATTTGGAGATAGAATCTGACGTTTTAGTGGAAGTAGATAATCAGAAATATTTGTCTAAAGACGGGACTTATACTTTTGACTTGAAAAGTGGTACTTATACTTTAACTGCAACTAAAGGTTTAGTTTCTTCATCAGAAGAGATTGAATTAACTAATGATGGGGTAACTATCTTTGACATTTTTTTATTAGGTAGTTTTACTGACGAAGATGATCTTTGGCAAGATACAGAACAGAACTTGTTTACTGAAGATGATAGTGAAGATGATAATGAAGGAGTAAGAAGTTATGCTTTATGGCGCTACATTTTGGGTGGATTAATAATTATAGCTTTGTTTATCAGATTTTTATTGATGAGAAAAAAGTTTGGTTCGTTAAGCAAGTTTAGAAAGAAACATAAAATTGAACAGAAGAAAACTGTTGCAGAACATAAACAAGAAATTGCTCAAGAACCTGGATATTTAGATCGTGTTTTGGAGATTATTAAGAAACATGATGGGAGAATTAACCAGAAAACGTTAAGGAAAGAAATGTTGGACATTTCTGAAGCAAAAGTAAGTTTAATTCTTACTGAACTTGAACATAAAGGCCAGATTGAAAAAGTTAAGAAAGGTCGTGGTAACGTTATCTTGTTGAAAAGTTGATGATTCAATCTATCTGTTCTACTATCTATATACTGTATATTTTTAGGCAAAATATTTAAATTAGCTTTCTTAAATAATATCTGATGGTGGGAAAAAAAGTTAGAGGTCTTGAAGATGATCGAACTTTTAGTTTTTATTTAAGTAAAATTGGTGAAGAAAAACTTATGGATAGAGATGATGAAATAAATCTAGCTATAAGATTGGAAGATTGTTATAAAGAGTTGTTTTATGGTATTTGTCAACATACTAGAACTCATCGTTTAAAAAATATGTTTGGTTACCCTTTACTGGTTTCAAAATTTCAGGAATTGTTTGAAACTGAAAGAGGAGTAATTGATAAAGTTCGAAGTAATGGTCATAGTAGTGAATTATATGAAATTGCTCTTTCTGATTTAGAAGAACTGCTTGGTAAAAGAAAAACTAAGAAAAGAACAACGTTAATTTATGATAACATGTTTGACATTTTGTATAGGGGTTCTTACCACTTGAACTTAAATGAAGAGTTGAGGTTACATGAAGATATTGATCTTAAAGAAAGTGAGAATTATCGAATTAAAACTCGAGTTACTGCCGAGAAATTAGGTTTGATGAAAGGTTACTTAGATTTAGAATTAAAATTAAGAAATGAGTTTGTTGAAAAAAACCTTCGTTTAGTTGTCAGTATTGCTAAAAAGTATAGAATTGGTGGATTAAGTATAAAAGATCTTGTCCAAGAAGGAAATATTGGTTTAATGAAAGCAGTTGACAAATTTGATTACAAAAAAGGATATAAATTTTCAACTTATGCCACTTGGTGGATTAGACAATGCGTTACAAGATCAATATTTGATACCAGTAGAACTATTCGATTACCTGTACACACTATTGAATTTCTAAACAAATGGAGTAAAGCAGATTATGATTTTTTGCATAAATTTAATCGTCAAGGAACTGATAAAGAAATCGCTGAACATTTGTATGGTGGTCTTACTGATAAAGCTAAAGAAAATAAGGACTCTAAAAAAATTCTCGCTACTTATAAAAAAGTTAAAAAAATATCTAAAGATACTATTTCTTTAAATATGCCTGTTGGCGAGGAAGAAGATACTACAATGGTTGATTTTATTGTTGATGAAAAAAGTCCTGATGCAGAAAAGTATTCTTTAGATGATGGATTAGTAATGGCCGTATCCAGGGTTTTAAGAACATTAACGCCAAGAGAAGAAAAAATTCTTAGAATGAGATTTGGGATTGGTGAAGATAGAGATTATACTTTAGAAGAAGTTGGAAAAGATTTCAAAGTTACCAGAGAAAGAATTAGACAAATTGAAGCTGGAGCTTTAGAAAGACTTCGTAATCCTTTCAGAAATCAACGTTTAAAAACTTATGTTGATGAGTAAAATATATTTAAAAGATATTTATAAGGTCATTAACCCCAAAACATTTAAAAATAACTCCCCTCTAACGTTTTTATAATGATACGTGACACTTATAACCATTCAGAACTTGAACCAGAAATATTAGAATTTTGGAAAAATCAGAAAATATTAGAAAAACTTAGAAAACAGAATATTAACGGGAAGAAATATTATTATTTGGACGGTACACCGTATACTTCTGGTAAGGTTCATTTAGGAACCGCATGGAACAAATCTCTTAAAGATATTTCTTTAAGGTATAAACGTTCTCTTGGCTTAAATGTCTGGGACCGGGCAGGTTTTGACGTTCATGGTTTGCCTACAGCCCATAAAGTTATGGCCAAACATAATTTAAAAACAAAAGAAGATATTGAAAAATTTGGTCTTAAAAAATTCATTAAAGAATGTACATCTTTTTGTTTAGAAATGGCTGATCAAATGGTTATTGACTTTCAACGGATGGGTGTTTCTTTAGATTATTCTGATCCGTACATGGCTTTAAAGAACGATTATATGGAGGGTCAATGGTGGATGATTAAGAAAGCTTGGGAAAAAGATCGGCTTTATCTTGGTGATAAGTCAATGACTTGGTGTGGTAATTGTGAAACTGCTTTAGCTAAACATGAATGTGAATATGAACTTCTTAATGAGGATTCAGTTTTCTTAAAATTTCCTATTAAGAACACTAAGAATAAAGAGAAAGAATTTTTAATCATTTGGACAACAACACCATGGACAATTCCGTTCAATTTGGCAATCATGGTTAATCCTGAACTTGATTATGTTAAAGCTAAAGTCGCCGGAGATGATGGTGATGAAACTTGGATCATCGGTAAGAGTTTAGTTGGTCCGTTAGTTCAATCTGTTGTTGGTAAAGCGCTTACTATTATTGAAGAATTTAAAGGAGAAACACTTCTTGGTACAGAATATGTTCATCCTTGGGAAAAAGATATTCCCCAATTTAAAGAATTAAAAAAGAATCACCCTAATGTTCATACAGTGATTTTATCGGAACAATATGTTGATTTTACTGCAGGTTCCGGATTGGTCCATTGTGCACCGGGTTGCGGTCCTGAAGACCAGGAAGTTGGTAAAGAATATAATATTCCTGCATTTAATAATTTAACAGAGAAAGGAGAATTTCCTCCAGAAATTGGTAAAAAGTTTGCGGGAAGAATTGCTAAAAAAGATGACCAGCTTTTCATTAAAGATATGAAAGAAGATGATTTTTTGATTGCTACCACTAAAGTTGAACATGATTATCCAACTTGTTGGCGATGTCACGATCCCGTTATTTTTAAAACAACTAAACAATGGTTCTTCAAAATTGAAGATTTGAAAGAAGCAATGGTGAAAGAGAACCAAAAAGTTCATTGGGTTCCTAAAACACAAGCTTTTGATTCTTGGACAACGCATTTGAAAGATAATTCTATTACTCGGCAAAGGTTCTGGGGAACTCCAGTTCCGTTATGGAAATGTGATCAGGAAAGTTGCGAAGAAATTGAAGTTATTGGTTCAGTTAAAGAGTTGGAAAAGAAAGTTGGTAAACAGAACGTTCCAAAAAATCTTCACATTCCTTGGATTGACGAAATGAAATGGTCTTGTAAATGTAAAAAAGGGACCATGGTTAGAATTCCTGACATCCTTGACGTTTGGATTGATGCCGGAACAGCTTCTTGGAATTGTTTATACTATCCACAACGTGAAGATTATTTTAAAGATTATTTTCCTGCAGATTTAATTTTGGAAGCTACTGAACAAGTTAGGTTATGGTTCAGTATGTCTTCAATTTGTTCTCAATTAGCAATGGGCAAAAATTGTTACAAGAACGTTTACATGCATGGTATGCTTCGAGATATTGGTGGAGTGAAAATGAGTAAATCTATTGGTAACATCATTGCTCCTGATGAAATGATTGAGAAACATGGTGCTGACGTGTTAAGGTATTACCTTTGTCAAACTAATGCAGGTCAAGATATAAAGTTTAGTTGGGATGGGGCAGCATTAAAAAGTAGATATTTACATATTATTTGGAACACTCATAAATTTTTGATTAACCTTTGTAATGAAAATAAAGTTAACCCTACTAAGATTGATTCTGGTATTGTTGAAAATGTTTTAGGAATAGAAGAGAGATACATTTTTTCTAAACTGAATTCTACCATCAAGAACGTGTCTGAACTTTTCGCTGAATATCGGTTCGATGAAACTATTGCTCCGTTAGAAAATTTGTTTTTAGAACTTAGCCGGACATATATTCAAATGGTGAGAGAAAAATCTTCTTTAGGAAAAGATGAAGATAAAGAAGTTGTAATTTATACTATCTATACTGTCTTGTTAGAATTTTTGAAAATGTTTAATATCATTTGTCCATTTATCTCTGAAGCGATTTATGCAAACTTTAAGGACGAGTTCGGTTTGAAAGAGTTAAGTATTACTCATTATAAGTTTCCTCAAGTCAATGAAAAGATGATTGATTCTAGTTTAGAGGAAGAAATTGATTTATCTAAACAAATTATTCAATCTGCATTGAATGCTCGAGAGAAGGCTAAACTGGGCTTACGTTGGCCAGTAAAAGAGATTATTGTTGTTAGTAATAAAAAAGAAGTAGCGAAAGCAGTAAAGAAATTAAAAGATATAATTAAAAAACAAACTAATACTAAAGAAGTTAGTATCCTACAGTCTTTACCTGAGATGAAAATTAGAATTAAAGCCGATGGTGGTAAAATTGGTAAAGCGTACGGTCCGCTTGCTCCAGAAATAATTACTAAACTAACTATTGATAGTCCGGAAACAATTATTGGCCACTTAGAAAAAGATAATGTTTACAATTTTAAAATTAATAATAATGATGTTAAAATCACTAAAGATATGATCATTGTTGAGAGAGATGTTCCTGAAATTTATAAAGAGGGCGAATTTAAGTTCGGCCAGGTTTATTTGAGTGTAGAGCGGAACGAAGAATTGGACGCTGAAGGTTATTCCCGTGAAATTACGCGGCAAGTGCAACAGTTAAGAAAACAGGCAGGACTTGAAAAACTTGACGAAATTGTTCTTTTTATGAAAGTAAGTAAAGACATGAAAGAACAGTTGGGAAAGTTTAAAATTGATATTGAAGAGAAAGTTGGTGCAGAGAAAATGGAAATCTCCGTAGTTAACCCTGTTAGAAAACATCAACATCAATTAGAATTTAAAGTTAAACAGGAAAAAATTGTTGTTTGGTTCGATAAAGTTTAGGATTTGTTCTTATTTGTCTTTTTTTTTAATATTCTTTCTTATTTTTTTAAATTTAAATCAGTTATTTACTGGTTTGAAAGAATGTAAAAAATTGCGATGAGAATAGCAAGAATCAGTACAAAGACTAAGAACTGGCCTTGTCCTTTTTTACAAGCAAGCAATTGTTTGATTAAAGATAACATTTAATGTTAGGATATCTTTATAGATTTTAAATTTTACTATTTGTAATTTATCATTTCTTCAGAAATCTTTATATAACTTCAAATAATCTCTTTTTAAAGATGCCTAACGAAAAATTACCAAAAATCACTCTTAAATATAATGGCTTGTTTGATTTTGATGGAATGTACGCCGCGATTATTGATTGGTCCAAAAATTATGGCTTCATGTGGCATGAAGGAGATTATAAACATAAAGTTCCTTCCCCTCAAGGGGCAGAACAGGAGTTCAAATGGCTTTTACAAAAAAATGTTACTGATTATATCAGTTATGAAATTCTTATTACTGTTCATGCATGGGAATTGTTAGAAGTTGACGTTGATGTTAATGGGAAAAAGAAAAGTTTGTCTAACGGTAGATTATATATTTGGATGGAACCTAAAGTAATTTGGGATTGGCAGAAAAGGTTTGCTAAATCTGGTAAGTTCGGAAAATTTCTGGGTAAATGGTATGATAAAATTATGCAACGTGACATTGACGCTTACATGGACCCGTTATATTATCGAGTTTGGAACTTACAGGCATTAATGAAAAAGTATTTCGATATGCAATCTAAGAAGTATGCGTATAAAGGTTATTTGGGCGAGAATTGATCATTCACTAAAAAACCGATCAATAATTTCTTGAGCTTCTTCTAAAGTTTGATAATTCTTGTTAGTTACTTCCTCGCACCCAACAATCATTGCAGAAAGTTTTTTTTCTTCTTTTGGACGGTATAAACAAAGAATTTTTTTATTTGCTTCTACCGCTGCTCTAATTTCATAACCAACGCCTAAACTGGGTTGAGTTACTTCTGCCACCATGTAATCAGCAGAGAGTAACCATTCTAAATCCCTGTCATGGATATATTTACTTGTTTTACCGCCATCCACTATTTTTGCAAGTTTATCATTACCAACATGTTCAGTTAAAACTTCACCATGATTTTTCAAATAATTGATTATTTGCAGATATAAGTCTGCATCATCTCTTCCTCCATAAATAGAACCAGCAAAATATATTTTCTTTTCTTTTTCCATCTTTTCTTTTTGTTTTTATGGAGTTTATAATCATTATTGTGTTGAAATGTTTATTTTTGAATGATAATTTTATAAAAATAAACTGTTTTTTTAGATTATGTCTTATTACATTATTATTAGGGGACCTTTAGGAATAGGTAAATCTACTGTTGCTAGAAATTTAGCCAAAATTTTAGATGGAGAATATATTTCTATTGATGACGTTTTGGCAGAAAATAGTTTGGACCAAGTGGATGAAAATGAAGGTGGCATTCCCGTAAAGAATTTTATTAAAGGGAATGAACTAGTTCTTCCTAAAATAAAAGATTATTTGGATACTGGAAAAATAGTTATTATTGATGGTAATTTTTATCATCAGGAACAGATTGAACATTTTGCTGAACATTTAAAATATTCTCATCACGTTTTTACACTTAAAGCGCATTTAGAAGTTTGTATTCTTCGTGATAAAGGAAGAAAGAATAGTTATGGTCAAGATGCAGCAACTGCAGTTCATGGTATGGTCAATAAGTTTGATTATGGTACGGTTGTTGATACAGAGAATAAGGATGTTGAGCAGACAGTTAAAGAGATTGTTGGGCATTTATGTTAATTTTCATTCTAAAAAAACCAAAATAATTTAAAGAAAAAGAAATATATACAAAATATTCAGATATATTATTAGGAGTTGATACATATGAAGATACTAACGATACACGCAGACTTTATTGAATTTCAAGCTAAAAAGAAAGCTTTCAAAGGTGCTGAAGCAGATGTTGAAAAAGGCAGTAGCGAAAGAGTAGAAGAATGTTTAGTAGTTTTTACTGCTGTAGAAAAGCGAGACGAAAGTAATACTAAAGCAATTATCAAAAAGTATATTGCTGAAATTGAAGATATTGCTGAGAAAGTTAATACAAAAACAATTGTCCTTTACCCTTATGCACATTTAAGTTCTTCTTTATCTAATCCAAAAGTTGCAGAAGAAGTAATGAAAGAAACAGAAAAGTTGCTTCAGAAAGACTATCAAGTTACTAGAGCGCCGTTCGGTTGGTACAAGTCTTTTGATGTAAGTTGTAAAGGTCATCCCCTTTCGGAACTAAGCCGAGAGTTTTCTGTTGAAGAAGGAAAAGATGGAGATGGTGGAAAAGAAGTTGAAGAAGAAGTAAACATGCCGAATCTTTTGAAAAAAATGTCTCAGGTACATATGACTGCTCCGCGCGGAAAGAATGATCAGAAAAGTAATGTGGAATTGGGAAAAGAACTTGATTTATATTTTGTTAGTGAGATTGTTGGTGGCGGTTTACCACTATTAACTTCTAAAGGAGCAACGATTAAAAGAGAACTTGAACGATTTGTAACTGATGAAGAAATCAAGCGAGGTTATTTACATACTTCTACTCCAATAATGGCAAAAAGTGATTTGTATAAAGTTTCTGGTCATTGGCAGCATTATAAAGATGATATGTTCTCTTTACAAGTTAGGGGAGAAACTTATGCTTTACGTCCAATGACTTGTCCTTTCCAATTTATTATTTATAAACATAAACCTAGAAGTTATAAAGACTTACCTCTTAAGTATGCAGAATTTGCTCAACTATTTAGAAATGAAAAGTCTGGGGAACTAAGAGGGTTAACTCGTGTTCGACAATTCACTTTAGCAGATGCTCATGTAATTTGTCAACCAGAAAACCTAGAAAAAGAGTTTGCCCAGGTTCTTGATTTAGTTAAATTTATCATGGAAAAACTTGGAATTAAAGATATCTGGTACAGATTTTCTAAATGGGATCCAAAAGATAAAAAAGGGAAATATATTAACAATCCTGAAGCGTGGGAAGATTCTCAAAACTCAATGAGAAAAATTCTAAAAAAACTGAAAGTTGAATTTGTTGAAGTAGAGGATGAAGCGGCTTTTTATGGTCCTAAACTGGATATCCAATACAAAGATATTTACGGGAAAGAAGATACGTTGATTACTATCCAAATTGACTTTGCTCTTCCTGAAAGATATGATTTAACTTACACTGATAATGAGAGTAAAGAAAAACGTCCAATGGTAATTCATCGCTCGTCTTCTGGTGCTACCGAAAGAACTATGGCCTATTTATTGGAAAAATATCAAGGAAAGTTTCCAGCATGGTTAAGCCCGGTTCAGGTTAAAGTTGTTACAGTTACAGATGATAATGTTCCTTTCGCTAAAGAAGTTATGGCTAAACTAGTTGATGTTGGTATTCGAGTTGAGTTAGATGACCGTTCGGAATCAATGGGTAAGAAAGTTAGGGATGCACAAATGGAAAAAGTGAATTATGTTGTTACCATTGGTGATAAAGAAGTTGAGAAAAAAACTCTTGCTGTTCGAAATAGAGAAGGAAAAACTAAGTTTGATGTAAATGTTGATAAGTTCGTTGAGGATTTATTGAAAGAAATTTCGGAGAAAAAAGTTTAATTTTATTTATTTTTAATTTTGTTTCAAATGGTGGTTTTGACTACTTTGCAATAACTAATTATCAAAAAGTTTATATAGTTTTACTCCTATTATTATTTTTATGATTGGGAAATGGAATCGAACAAGAATTGGTCGAATGCGGTTAGATGCAATTTTAGAAGATGATAAATATTTAGACCGATTATTAATTGGACGTGATTCTCCTATTGATGGAGGAGTTTATCTTGGCGGAAATGAACGAGAAGCAATTGTAGTTAATTCTTGTGATTCTCCTCAGTTACAATTAGCTTACAAAGAAGTAAAAAAAAGGTCTCTTGATGATTCGGGTGAAGTTCGTAGAGGGAAAATATTACAATCAGTTTATGAACTTACTAACGAAAAAATGAAATTTTCTGAAATTGAAGTTGCAAGAGTTATTGACGAACATTCTGTTGATAAAGATGGAAAAATATCTTTAGGTATATTTTTACAAGAAGGGTATGGTGTTTGTCGGCACATGGCTTTATTATCTGCTTTTTTACTAGAAAAGTTTGTTGAAGAAGGACATATTCGAGGAAAACCTAGCGTGGACAGAAATTCTTGTTTTCATAATGCTCATGCTTGGTGTCGGTATAAAAATTATTCTGGTGAAGTGTACATTCTTGATTCAGCAAAAAGTTTTATAGGGACATTAGAAGATTCTAAAGAAATAATGAACTGGGAATATTTTAGGGATAATGATAAAATTAATATTTCTGATTAACTAGTTTTAATTGAGAATTAGCGCAAACTATCAAAAATAGAAAATATTTTTGGAAGTTCACTCATTTCATTCGCAAATTATATAAACCATAAAATATTCCTTTACTTTGGTGTATAGATGGAATTATTTATTTTTCAAAACATTCTTATTGCTTTAGCGCTAGGTGCTCTTATCGGTTTGGAAAGAGAATATGCTCGTTACAGAAAGCGTGGCCACGATTATGCTGGGATTAGAACATTTCCTTTAATTGCTTTATTTGGTTTCATTTCAGCTTATTTAGGGGAGATTATTTCTCCTTGGATTCTGTTGATTGGGATAGTTCTTTCTGGGGCGTTAATTATTATTGCTTACTTTACTCTTGCGCAAAATTCTCGTCAGTACATGGGCGCAACCTCAGAAGTTGCTGGTTTTTTGACTTTTTTTTTAGGTGTACTTACATTTTATGGGGAAATTACTTTTGCAATAATTTTAGCTGTAATCGTAACAATTATTCTTTACGCTCGTTCAATGTTGCACCATTTTGCTAAAAAGATTAAAACTAAAGAAATGGCGGACACTTTAAAGTTTGCAGTAATCGCTTTCGTGATTCTTCCTCTTTTACCTAACAAGGGTTACGGTCCCTTGGAAATGTTTAACCCTTACGTAATTTGGTTAATGGTGGTTTTCATTTCTGGGATTGGGTTTGCTGGTTACATTTTAATGAAATGGTTCGGTGAGAAAGGAATTACTTTAGCCGGCATTCTTGGCGGGTTAGTTAGCAGTACTGCCGTAACTTCCAGTTTTGCTGCGAGAAGTAAGAAAGAAAAAAAGATTTATCGGGCATTAGTTTTAGGTGTTGTTCTTGCCAATTCAATCATGTTTGTTAGAATTTTGATTGAGGTTTTTGTAATTAACAGAGAACTTCTTCCCTTAATGATTCTACCTCTTTCAATCTTGATTGCTGTTTGTGCAGTGTTCTCTTACGTTTTATGGAGAAAAGCTAAAGATGCTAAAGGTAAAGTTGAGTTAAGTTCACCATTTACACTTGGGCCGGCATTAAAGTTTGGTGCTTTTTTTGCAATCATTCTCGCTTTAGTAAAATTGGGTGATGTTTATCTGTCTACTAAAGGAGTTTACTTGGTAAGTTTTATTTCCGGTTTTGCAGATGTTGACGCGATAACTGTTTCTTTATCACAGTTAGCAAAAACTACTTTGGATTTGGAAACTGCTCGTAACGGAATAATTCTTGCTGCATTAACCAACGTTGGTGTTAAAGGCGGAATTGCTTACATATTCGGAGATCGAGAAAAGTTTGGTAAAATTATTGTTAGTTTATATGTTGTTTTAATTCTTATTGGCTTGGCAACAATTTGGTTATTATAATTTTTATTTTTTGGATGTGTTATAGGTTATTTTCTAGAATAGAAATATTTTTAACTATTGTCTTATCAATTATTTTATGGAACCTATTGTTGAGAAAATACTGGATGATAACTTTCGAGAGATTATTGACCAGTCTGCTAAACGTAGATTTAAAGATATTTCTTTAGCTACTAAAGACTATTTAGCAAAAATGTTAACTTCATTTGCTAGTCCAGAAAAGTTGTTCAAAGAGTATCATTTTGGTGCTGTTTCTGGTTATGGTTTAGAACCAATAACTTTTCAACTTGCTAATTGTTTAGAATCTGAAAGTACAAGTATTCACGCTTCACGCTTAAGAAATTTAGGTGATCATTGTTTATTTCTTACAGGCTATCTTTATGATTTTGTAAGGAAAAGAGGAAAAAGTCAAGTAGATTTTCATTATCAAGTTGGTTCTTCTGCTTATTTACAGTTGGGTCAATCTTTAGAAAATAATACTTTTACTGAACTGGGTGATCGTTTTGTAAACCTTAGTACTTTGATTGGTGATTTACATTTACCGCAACTAGAAGGGAAAAAGTTATTTGATCTGTATGAACAATGGTTAATAACTAAAGATGAACGTTACGCTTCTTTGTTATTAGCAAAAAACTTTACTTTAACAGACAAAAAAATAATTTAGTTAAAAAAATTCAATTTTCTGTTCTGGTTGATTTTCATCTTCTTCATTTTGATCTTTATCAACTAAATTTAAGAAACTATTAAAGTTTGGTGCGATGTCCTGGACTGGTTCTGTTGCCGTTGTTGTTTCTGTTTCTGTATTAGGAGAAGGATTAGCAAACATGCTCATCATATTGGACGAATTTACTTCTTTAACTGGTTCAGTGTTGTTACTTGTTTCTAAAGTTGTATTGGTAGCAATTGTTCCTTTATTTTCTAGAATATGAGTAAGAATATGTAATACTTTACGGATATCTTCATGAGTGTCATGTTTTGTGTCAATTGTTATCTTCATCTGGGATCACCTACACTAAAGAAAATATTGTTAGTATATAATATTTACTACTCTGTTACCCAAGTTTTAAATAGTAATTTCTAATTTTTGAAAATGATTTCGAAGCAACCAATAAAATGACTGATATTGCAGATAAGTTTAAAATTGAACTTGAAAAAAGTAGATCTAAGAAATTGGTTGATTTACTAATTTTAATTAATAAAGTTCCTGAAACTTATTCTGTTTGTTCCGATAATGGAAACACAAAAGTTATGATCCCTCTTGGTAATCATCACAATTTGATGGGACAATTGAAGACCTATTTGAATTCCATTAAAAATAGCCATGAACAAAAGTATTCTTATTCTGAAATGTACGGTGTTATTCAAACTAATTTAACTGCGAAAGAAGCAACTTCTTTGTACGGGAACAAAAAGTTTAAAGGAAAAGTCACTTTTTTACCCGGAGATCTAACGGTAATATTAAAACCTTAATTTTGAAAAGAAGAAATGCGCCCGCCGGGATTCGAACCCGGATCACCGGCTCTCTTTGAAAAGAGCAGCAAGTTAACTTCTCCAGCCTTGGAAGGCCGGGAATCTAGAACACAAAATTGTGTTTTTCTAGCCATTAAACTACGGGCGCATCTTACTGATTATTTGATATTTTCTTTATAAAATTATCGTATTTATTTCTATGTTTTTTATTTGAACTTCCAATCTCTTTAAAAAACAGTTTTATTTGTTCTTGTTTATATACACATAAATTCTTTCCACTAACACTTGGTTTATAATTTAAAAATATTAACGCTTGCTTTACTTCTTCTAAATATGGTGGATCTCTACTAGCAATCGATATTACCATACTTGTTTTTCGGCGTAAATAAAAACTCCCATCAGTATCAAATAAACCTCTGATGTATGGTCTTAATAACTTTTTTCTTTTAAGTATTTGTTTTGGGATATGGAGGCTTCCTTTTTTCTTTCCTTTTGGGATTTTAAATTTATTTGTTAAAAATTGTGAAAGCATTTTCGAATTAACTACACTTTTTATTGTATTATTATGGTCTTGTTCTTTAATTTTTACATTGACTTCAAACAAGTCCCTAAATAATCTTGACACATGATTGAGAATATAATCTCTATCATCTTTTCTATGACAGGTTACAGAAATCTCGTGGTTTATATTTGAAAGATGACCATCTCCTGCTAAAATGCCTAATAATTCTGCTAAATCTTCATTTGTTTTTTTAACTTCTTTTATGATTAATGTTTTGTTTTTTATTACAATGTATGATTTATGTGTAGGGTCTATTTTTATAAGATGGCATAACTTTTCATAACAGTTAATAAATCATTTACAGATTTATTCAAACTAACCTTTTCAAAAAGAAACTTTAATCTGGCCGCTTCAATTCTACTAATTTCTAAAAAGTCAACAATAATTCTGTCTAAATGATCCGCGTTTCTAACCACTATACTGATTGCTTCTTTTTGTTTTTCATTGAGCTTACCAAAATATTCTCCCTCTAACATTTGTAACTGTGCTTTTAATGGAGTCATTGGACTTCTTAATTCGTGTGAAGTTATTGATAAAAATCTGGTTTTAGCACTTTCAATTCCTTTTCTTTCACTTTTTGTTTGAGACAAAGCAATAATGGTCTTATTGAACGTTTCTCCTAATTCTTGTAATTCATCTTTGCTTTTGATATCTACTCTGACTTTGAAATTACCTTTTTTTAATTCTTCTGCAGCTCTAGATAATTCTGCTATCGGTTTAGTAAACTTCCGGGAGAAATATAATGAAGTTAGAATTATTATTATTCCTAACAATAAAGTAATCGATAAAACTCTGTTTCTTAATTTAATTGCCGGAGTGAAAGCTATTTCTAAAGGGAGATGAATAAGCAAAATCCAATCATTACCTTTAAAGTCAAGGTGTCCTTGTTGTCGGGAAAAAGCCATTAACGCTTTTTCTTTATTAACAGTTGTAAAGTGATCCATCACCCCTACGGGGGTAAATTTTTGAATATTTATCATTTGTAAATGAGATGACAGTTTATCTTCCAAAATACCAGTTGGATCGTGATTGGAATATAATAACAATCCTTCTTTGTCAATCAGATCTATTTCAAAATTAGTTTCTTCAACTAGTTCAACTGTTCTGACAATATCATACAACTTAGATGAAGGCATTCTCGCTACCACTACACCAAAAGTTTCTCCATTTTTATCTTTGACGGGAGAAGCAAAATAGATGATTGGTACTTTCAATTCTTCCGCCTCTCTGATATCACTCGCAGCACTAATTTTTCCTTCTAAGACATCTTCCCAATACGGAGTTAGACTATGTTTTTCACCTAAATGTAATCCTGCCGTATCAGCAATTCTAACCCTCTCTAAATCAAAAAAAGAAAGAGAAGAATAAACTTTGTAAGTATTTCTAAATTGAAGTAATCTTAATGTTTTTTCTTGAGGAGTAGAATCACGTGAATTAATAATAAGGTCTTGAGCAATTATCTGAACATCGGAATACCTTTCAAAAAAACTTCGATCAATCTTATCCATGATGTGGAAAGCATCTTCTTTTAATCTTTCTGAGATTTCATTTTGGAGAGTGTTAATATTAGATATGTAAACAAATGAAGAAATAAAAATTATCGAAATCAAAACAATACTTAACAATAAAATAGTTATCTTATTAGCGAATTTCATTTATCTTTTCATCCCTATTTTCATCCCTATCTTTGTTTATTTTTATTCAATATTCTTAACAAATTTTGATTCAACTATTTTATCAAAATCTGGAATTGAACTCAACTGGCCCCGAGAAATGTAAAAATCAGCAATAATCCTACCTGAACCATACAACGAAGTTGTTTCTTCTTTATCTTCCATCGCTGCCACATTTTCTTTTAGGTTAGGAAGAATTACTCCTTCAATCCCTTCATTCATTTCTTCTTGAGGAATGTTTTCAGCTGCAGACATAATTTCTAATGCTTCCTCTCGATCAGTATAAACAAAATTTCTAGCTTCCAAAAGAGATTTAACAATTGCTTCTACTTCTTTGGGTCTTTCTTTAATTATTTTTGAGTTAAAAGTTAATACATCAGTAATAATTCCAGGAACGTCTCCTGCTTTACCCAATATTTTATATCCTTTTTCCAATGCTTCGGAAGTTGTTGGTTCCCAAGTATGTCCTGCATCAATTTTGCCTTCTTCTAAAGCAGTTAAGACGTCTCCGGCAAAAACTGATTCAAATTGAATCTCTGATTCTACTAAGCCTTCCTTTTCGGCTGCAGAAAGAGCAAAAATATGTGAAAAAGTATTAACTCCTTCAATTCCAATTTTCTTTCCTTTTAAATCAGCTAATGAATTGTATTCAGGTTTACCAATAATCACATCTCCTGTATCAGAATAATCTGTTACATATACTACTTTGGAAGAAATTCCCTCTGAATTATGAAAAATGGTATCCACATAAACCTCAAAAATCCCATCCGTATTTCCATCAGTATACAACTCCTGGGCTTCAGAATATTCTTCTTTTAAGATCAGTTCAACTTCAACGCCGTTCTTCTCAAAGAAACCTTTCTCTTGAGCAACAAAAGCATGGGCATAACCTGGCCAAACATTGATCGCGATTTTGATTGGTTCTTGAGAAATTGTTTTATTTTCTTCTGTACAACCGCTAATTAAAATAGTAGTCAAAATAGTTAGTAAAACTAACATTATAGTAATAATCTTCTTCATTTTCTATCCCCTCTTTTTTTAAATAATTTTTAATTAATAAAATAAATTAAATTCAATAATTAACTTAATCTAATGCACTTTTGATTCTTTCATTTAATCGTAATTACTTTATCAACATACATTCCACATTTCTGAATCATACTTTTATGTTCTGCTACATCTAAAGCATAGAAAACACCTTTTGTTCCACTTTTTTTAATCGTGCTTGCTAAACTAGAAATAAATCTTGAAACAGTTTCTGCTTTGTTATAAGTTAACAGATTTGTTAATGAATCAAAAACTAAATAATCTAAATCATGTTTGAGAACTTTTTTGATTACTAACGATAATTCTGTTAAAGCTCCTGGTGAACTGACATGAATGGATTGTTCGTCTTTACTGCTTGTACCTAAAGATTTTGAGATGGCATCAACAAAAATAACATTTTCCATCTTCACTTTCTTTTTACTAAAACTTTCATTTAATGAAGCAGACGTTTTGTTGGTAGTTACGTAACATAACTTTTTTTGAGATAACTTTTTAGCAATTTTTAATGAAGCGCCACCATATTTGGTACTGGGAATGATTACTAAAACAATTTTGTTTTCTCCCAATTCTTTGCCTATGTCCATTTTCAGTTCCCCACAATCTTTTTTACTCTTTTGACTAGGTCTTTAATGTCAAAAGGTTTTTGGATAAAGTCAACAATATTATTTTGTCCCAATAATTTTTCCTTTTCCGCTTCTGAAGTTCGTACAACGCTCAAATATGAAATTTTTACATCTTTTATTTTTTTAACAATTTCTCTTACTGGCGTTCCAGGCATCATGATGTCTAAAAGAATTAAGTCTGGTTTTCCTTTCTCTAATTTCTTTAAACAATCATCACCATTTACTGCTGTAATTACTTCATAACCTTCTTTTTCAAGAATTGTCTTTACTGATGATCTAATATCAGCTTCATCATCAACCACCATTATTTTTTTTGCCATTTTTCTTACCTCATTTACAATTTTTAATTCAATTATTTCTGTATTTCATTATTCTAAGCGCCTACTGCTAAATTATTTTGGTAAGCGGGAAAAAGTATTTTTTCTTCAACACTTACTCTTTTTTTTACCACTTTAATTATTCCTTGTAATTGTGTTTTGAAATCCTGGTCTTTAATCAATTTAGAAACTTCTTCATTCTCAAAATCAGCAAAAAATTTCAAAGCTACTTTAGAGATTGCTAACATCTCTTCAGAAAAACCTTTTCCTAATTCATTCATTTTGGCATCTTTTGCTTTCTCAAATACGGGATACAATAAATTATCTTCTAATTTAAGATGATTTACTAAGACAAGTTTTAATTCCCTTAATTTTGGAATTAGTTTAGAATCTTCTTCAACTTTTTTTGTTTCAGTAAGAATTTCTTCAAGTAAATAAATAATTCGTACATGTTCTTGTTTCAATTGTAAAATTAAATCCATTTTAGCCTCTTTTTAATTTTTTTAACCTATTTTAGCTTAATAAATTATATTAATTTAAAAGAAAGTAATTTGTTATTTAAATATTACGTTTAATTTCACTTAACTTAGATTTCAATTTCAGATAAACAAATCCGGCAATAGCTTTCAAATTCTCAATATCTTCTCCATTATACTCCATCAACAGATCTAAATACTCTCTATCCTGAGAAGCGTGGAACGCTTTCCATAAATCTACAGGATTACCATTTAAATGGGGAGGACGTTTCAAATTAAGTTTTTTCTCAACTTCTTTTAACCCGCCAACTAATCCTAAATTAACACAAAGTGGTTTTAAGTCCAGATGTGGAACATCAACGATAACGCCCATTTGCTTTCTTAACTTCGGCAAATCAAACGCTCCGCCATTAAACGTTACAATTAGTTTATATTTAGACAATTCTTTTTCAATTTCACCCCTAAACAAATTAACTCCTTTGACAAAATAATTGCTATTGTAATAATCAGAAATCCCTACTAAGATAACTTTCCCAACAGAATCAACTTCTATATCTAAGTAACCCGCTTCCTCTTTAAAATAATCATACACTCTCCAAGTTTCCACAGCAGGCAATTTTCCGATAAAGTAACTAGAATCTTCATTAACTAATGCCTGTTGAGCTTCTTTAATTTTCCGATTATAATATTCTTTGTTTCTCGCAGAAATCCCTTTGATCCTCTCAACAAGAATAAATTCATTCCAATCTCTTACTCCCGAGTTCCAAATATTATTTTCTCCTTTTTTACCAATTCTTTCCAAGAAAATAAACGATTTCCGAATCATGATTATCTTAAGAACAAACCCATTTAAATAATTAACTTTTCCCACTTTTCAGATTACAAGAAAATTATATAAACATTTTTCCATTTCAGGTAATTCCTACTGTTCACGGGAGTCCTGGGCAAAAAGAATATTTTGCTGGGACACCAGAAAAGTCTTTGCTTTTCTGAGTGAATTGATTTCGCTTGCTTTTGTCTTCGGACTTTTGCTTGTGTTTGAAACTTCGGACGTGGAGAGTAAGATTTTCTTTTTTTAATTACGATAAAAGATACTTTTATTAACCTAAAATATTTACTTTAATAAGAAGATGGACTACCTATTATTTTTCCTGATTATTATCGGAGCAGCTTTTTTTCTCCCGGAACTAGCAAAAAGAATTCATATCCCTTACGTTACTTCTATTATCATCGCTGGAATACTTATTGGCCCACATGGATTTAAACTCTTAGACCTTGGAGAAATAGCTTCTTTCCTAGCTTTCCTGGGTGCAATTTTCTTGATGTTTACGGCAGGATTGGACGTGAAATTGTCCTCGTTAAGAAGAATTGGTAAGAAATCAATTATTATTGCTTTGTTTAACGGAATCATTCCGTTCATTACTGGTTATTATATTGCAAACTTTTTTGGCTACGAGTTAATCACTTCATTAATTTTAGGAGCGATTTTCGTTTCTTCTTCTATAGCAATTGTCATTCCTTCATTAAAAGAAACTAAACTTGCTGATACTGATTTAGGAAAAATCATTATCAGTTCTACAGTTTTTGAAGATGTAACTTCACTTTTGATTTTAGCTTTCCTTTTACAACATATTAACCCAGATCCAATATTACCTCTCGTGTCCTATATCCCTCTTGTACTTATTTCGTTAGTACTACTATTTTTCCTACTTCCCAGATTACAGAAATTTTTCATTAAACAAAAAAAAGAAACTCAAAAAGAAGATGTTTTTGAAGGTGAATTGAGATTTATCATTATTGTTTTGATTATTACCGCTTTATTGTTTGAGTTATTGGGAATACATGCAATTATTGCCGGTTTTTTTGTTGGTTTGTTCCTTTCAGATGCAATCAAGCACAGATTAGTTTCAGAAAAGATTTACACTATCAGTTATGGGATATTTATCCCCATTTTTTTCTTGGTTATTGGGATGAAAACAAATATTTTGACTTTTCTGACAATAGAAAACATGATCATTACTGGGACAATTGTTTTTGGTTTAATTCTTGCAAAATTTATCAGCGGGTTTTTCGGCAGTTGGATCGCCGGTAATTCAAAACATGAAAGTTTGATCGTTGCCTCAGCAACAATTCCCCAATTATCTACTACTTTAGTAGTGGCTTTAGTAGCTGAACAAGTTGGTTTGTTTGATAATGTGCTATTGACTTCTATAATTATTCTTTCAATCGTCACCACATTAATCAGCCCTTTTTTGATTAAATTTTTCCATCATAAATTGGAAGAAAGAAACAAACAGCAAAAGTTAGGAAATGAAAAACATTTACAGGGAATTAAGAAAGAAACTAAACAATTGAAAAAGAAAGAAAAGAGAGTTAGGCATAAAGAACAGAAAATTAAAGTTGTTAAAGAGAAAGCAAAAAAACATATTAAAGACATTAAGAAACATAAGAAAGAGATCAAAAAAATCAAGAAAGTTATTAGAAAGAAAGTAAATAAATAAAAAAAAATTAAATTAGTTTAAATTAAAAATGGTTTTTTTCAATCTTATTTAATTCAAATGGAATGTCTGAACTTTCGGAGTTCCCTAAACTTCCTGAATCTAAACCTGCTTTTAAAATTTCTAATTTATCAGTTTTTTCCCAAGTGAAATCTGGATCATCTCGACCAAAATGGCCATACGCAGCAGTTTTCTTATAAATCGGTCTTCGTAAATTTAAATGATCAATGATTGCTTTTGGTCGGAAATCAAATGTCTTTTCTACCAATTCAATAATCTTTTCTTCAGGGATTTTATTGGTTGCAAAAGTGTTAACTAAAACTGAAACTGGTTTTGAAACTCCAATCGCATAAGCAACTTGTACTTCGCATTTATCTGCAAGTCCAGCAGCAACAATGTTTTTTGCAACGTAACGAGCATAGTAAGAAGCACTTCGATCAACTTTACTAGGATCTTTTCCAGAAAAAGCTCCACCACCATGACTTCCATGTCCACCGTAAGTGTCAACAATGATTTTCCTTCCAGTAACGCCCGCATCTCCTACTGGACCACCAATAACAAATTTTCCTGTTGGGTTAACAAAATAATTAGTATTCTCATCAATCCAATCTCCGCAGATTGGTTTAATTATTTTTTCAACCATGTCTCGACGAATAGTTTCTAAATCAACATCCGGATGATGTTGGGTAGAAATAACTACGGTTTCAACTCTTTTCGGTTTCCCATTTTCATACTCTACCGTAACTTGCGATTTTCCGTCTGGACGTAAGTACCATATTTCTTCCCTTTTTCGAGCAGAAGCTAGTCTTTGAGTTAATTTATGGGCAAGAACGATTGGTAAGGGCATATATTCTGGAGTTTCATTACTTGCATAACCAAACATTAATCCTTGATCACCGGCACCTTGTTCTTCATGTAACCCTTCTCCCTCAGAAACACCCTGAGAAATGTCGGGAGATTGTTCAGAAATTGCTACTAAAACTCCGCAAGTAGAACCGTCAAAACCAAATTCTGGTTTACTGTAACCAATTTCTGTAATTGTATCACGGGTGATTTTTTGAATGTCGACATAGGTTTTTGTAGTTACTTCTCCTGCTACCACGACAAAACCTGTCTTTGTTAAACATTCTACTGCTACCCTTGCTTGAGGGTCTTCTTTGTAAATTGCGTCTAAGACTGCGTCACTAATTTGGTCACACATTTTATCCGGGTGACCTTCAGTAACGCTCTCACTTGTAAATAAATATTTATTTGCCATTTTTATTAACCTCTTGTTTTTTTAAATTTATTTATCTGATAGATTTTTCTTGTTTAAATTCTTTCAGGAACTATTTTCTTTATTAATTCTCTTGACAATAATATTCTTATCGGAATATTTATATAGTTGTTATATTCTTGAGAATACATGTTAGAGAATTTAGATCAAATTAAAATAATAAGAAAAAAACATGGACTTAATCAGAAAGAATTAGCGGACCGAGCAGACGTTTCACAAAGTCTTATCGCTAAAATTGAATCTGGAAATATTGAACCTTCTTTCAATAATGCAAAAAAGATCTTTTTGGCTTTAGAAGAACTTAGAGAAAAGGAAGATACCAAAGCTAAAGATTTAATGCACAAAAAAATTATTTTTGCTGAGAGTGGAAATAAAGTTTCTTCAGTAATTAAGAAAATGAAAAAGCACGGGATTTCACAAATTCCTATTGGAAATAAAAATCGGGTTGTTGGAATTATTTCTGAATCAACTATCTTAAATAATTTTGATGAACTATTATCTAACAAAAAAATTAATGAAATAATGTCTGAAGTTCCACCAATAATTTCATTAGACACGCCAAGAAAAGTTATTATTGAATTGTTAAAAGTATTTTCATTAGTTTTAGTAGGTAAGAAAGGAGAAATCAAAGGGATTATAAGTAAAAGTGATTTACTGGAGAACATATGAGGATTTTATTTAACAAAGGATTGAGAATTCTATTAATTACTAATGCTTTAATCCTTATTGCTGGAGCAATGTTAGGGCCAATTTATGCTCTCTTTGTAGAGAAGATTGGTGGTAGTTTATTGGATGCAAGTCTTACTGGCGGTATTTTTGCTTTAGTTGCAGGAATAACAACTTTAATTGCTGGAAAATATGCAGATAAAATAAAAGAAAAACGTTATATTGTTTCTTTTGGTTATCTGTTAATGGGAGTAGGTTTTTTTCTTTACCTGTTTGTTAACTCAATTTGGTTTTTATTTATTGTTCAAGCAATAATTGGTTTTGCTGAAGCATCTTACTTACCTGCTTTTGATGCTTTATATTCAAAACATTTAACTAAAAAGAAAGCGGGCCGAGAATGGGGTGCTTGGGAAGCGACAAATTATTTTACAGCTGCAGCGGGAGCAGGAATTGGCGGATTGTTAGTAACTTATTTTGGATTTAATTCTATCTTTATAATCATGGGCATATTATCTTTTATTAGTGCAATTTATATCTTTTTATTACCAAAAAGAATTCTTTAATTTTTTTAAATTAATCTTTAATTGCTTGAAATGCGAGAATGTCTTCAGTACTTAACTTTTGTCTTTTCTTCATCTTTTCTCTCACTTCTGCAGTTTTTTCTCTAACTTGAGTTTTATAACTTTTTTCTTCTTCTTCATTGAAAACTTTACTTAAAACTTTTACCCTCGCTAATAATTCTTCAAGATCTTTTTTAACTTGTTCATATTCAACTTTTAATTTAAGATATTTTTCCGCTAATGGTTGTTCTTCTTCACGAACTTTTTTCATTTCAGCGTATAATACATTAATTTCTTCGTGCTTCTCTTGTGATTGTTTAGCTAATTCTTGAATCTTTTGGTGAGATTCTTCAGCTTTAATTTTTGTTTCTCTAAAATCCGAAGATGTCGAATTAATTTCTTTCCAAACAATACTTTGTTTTTCAACTGCTTTAAATTTAGCTTTAAGTTCTTTAATCCGTTTTCTTAATTCTTGTTCTTTAGAGAAAGCCATTACTTCAGTTTCAATTTTCATTTCTAACTGTTCAGCTTCAGTTTTTAATCGTGCTGGGTTACCTTTAAAATCGTGTTTATCTAAAAAATCTTGTTTCTTTTGATCTCCTTCTTTTTTTGATTTTGCTTTTTCTCTTACCGCTTTGTTTAATTTTTCCCTTTTTTCTTTTAAGGCTTTAACTTGTTTAGTAAACGCGTCACGTTCTTTTTTCAAAGAATTAATTTTTTGTGTCCGGAATTTAGTTTTGTCCCTAATTGAACGAAGTTCACGATAAGTTTCTTCTTTTTCAGAATTAATTGAGTTTAATTTTAAGCGTTGACTAGCTACTTCTTTCTTTTTTTCACGGAATTCTTTCCTTAGTTCTTCAAGATCTGTAACATCCTTAGTCATACGCATCAAATCGTTAAGTTAAATTTTTAAAAAAAAGTTAAAATAAAAAATAAAAAACTAACCAAACAAAGCACCTAAACCAGCAGCAGCAGCTTCTTCAGCTTTTTTCTCTTCTACTTTTGGTTTTTCATCTTTCTTTTCTTCAGTTTTAGCTTCTCCACCAGCAGGTGCAGCAGCAGCGGCAACTGGAGCAGCGACAGCAGCTTTTTTAATTGCTTCTTCGATATCTACTCCTTGTAAAGCAGCAACTAAAGCTTTAACTCTTGCTTCGTCAACATTAACGCCAGCGGCGGTTAAAACAGCTTTAACTGAATCTTCAGTAATTTCTTTTCCTGCTTTATGAAGCAGCATTGCAGTGTAAACATATTCCATTTTTCTTATCCTCCATTGATAAATAATCGCTTTTTATATTTTTATTTTCAATTATCTCTTAGAGTTCCTTCTTTTTGAAGTTTTTCTAAAAGTTCTTGAGCTTGATCTGTACTGACATCTCCCTGTTTTGGATGTAGTTTTGTTGGTCCAGTTTCTTGTTCTTGAGGTTCATCTCCTAATTCAATTTTTTCATCAGGGATGTTTTCCATTGCTTTCTGAATATCTTCTTCAACTGGCTTCTCTTCAGCTTTAGGTTCCTCTTTTACTTCTTCCACTGGCTTTTCTTCAGTTTTAGGTTCTTCTTTTACTTCCTCAACTGGCTTCTCTTCAGTCTTTGGTTCCTCTTTTACTTCTTCCACTGGTTTCTGCTCTTCAGGAGCAGGCTCAGAATCTTTTGATTCTGTTGTTTCTTCAGCTTTCGGTTCCTCTTTTACTTCTTCAACTGGCTTCTCTTCAGTCTTAGGTTCTTCTTTTGGTTCTTCCACTGGTTTCTCTTCAGCTTCTTCTTTCTTAGCAGGTGCAGTACCAACTTCAATTTTACCTTCTTCTTTAACAGATAAAGCTTGAGATTCTGCTTTTGCTAAAATTTCATCTTTAGTTTCATCATTCATAATATTTTGTTCAAGAGCAACAGCTTTAGCTTCTCTGAACGCTTTTTGTAATAGTAATTCTGTAGTTTCAGTAGTTAAATAGCCAACTTCCATTGCTAGATTCATTGCCCACTGAGCACCACTAGTAATGTTTGCTAAATATTCAGCTTCATCAATATGTAACTCTTTTGCACCGAATACTAATCCGTCTTCCCAAACAGCAACTAAGTCTAGGCCCACTTCCATTGGTTTAATGTCTAATCTTTTTAACATTTCAGCCAAAACTGGAGTTATTTCGTCACCTTCTTTAGCAACAACAGTATCACTAATAATTGTTAATTTTCCACCATCAACTTTAGTTTTTACTCCTATTGCAGCTAGTTCAGAAATGATTGGACCAGGTGCGAAATTTGTTGCACCTGCTTTAACAACGATTTCTCTTGGTGCAGTTTGGCCAGCTTTAGCTGGTGCTTCAGATTTATTTTTTTGAATTATTGAATATAAGATGAATGGGTTATCCTTTGAAAAGATTAATGCAGGCATACCTTTGATTTTTTCTACTAATTTTTCAATATCATTTTTTTTTGATCCATTTAATGCTAAAGTCAAAAGTTTTTTACGGGCCATAACAATTTGTATGTGTTTATCCCTTAACATTGCACGCATATTTTGTAATTGTTGTGCAGGAAGGTTTTCCATATTAACTAAACCAACAATTGGATATTCCTGGATCTGCTTAAGCAAATTTTGTACAAATAGTTTCTTTTTTTCACTGACCATTTTTTCGTTAAATATTTACCGGTTTACCCATAGTTAATTTAAGTAAACTGTTTTTAATATTTTGAGTTTCGTTAGGAACCTGTTTTAAAACTGTTTGAAAAACAGTTAAAATATTATCGATGATTTCTTCATCAGGTTGACTTTCTTTTCCAACGATACATTGTAAATTTGTAGCTTTCTTTGCTGTTAATCTGATAGATTTGTTAAGTTTTTTAGTCAAAACGTCCAAATTAGCGTTTGGTGGAACTACACATCCTAATTTTGGATTAGGCATTTTACCTTTTATTCCTAAAATTTTACCAAAAGCCTGAGCAACTTTCCCCATTAATGGTGCTTGAGCAATAAAGTAATCATAATCGTCTGCCAATTTTTTCATTTCTTTTTTATCTTTATATTTTGCGAAATCTTCTTCTTCAATAACTAAATCGCAGAATTTGTCTGCTTGCTCTTTTAATGCGTTATTAACAAAAGCAGCAACTTTTACTTTTTTACCTTTAGAATAATGTAACGTTACGAAAAAATCTAATGGGTTCTGTTTAACGTCAAGATTTTTCAAATTAATAATTAGATCGTAAGATTGTGAGAAATTCCTTTTCTTTTCCTGTTTCTTAAGCTCTTCTAAAGCCTTTTTTACTTGCTCTTTGTTCATTTATTAGCCTCCTACTATACATTAGTAGTTTTATCGGTATCCAGTTAAGATTGGGGGTCATTTATAAAGTTTTCCCTAAGAAGTTCTATAGTACCTAGTACCAAAAAGCTTAATAAGCATAACTAAAACCATCTACTAATCAAAGGGAGGATAGAGGAAAAAAAGATGGTAAAAGAGTTTTTCAAAAATTTGTTAAATAAACTTTCATTTAATCCGTTCAAGAGAAAAACCCATGTTAAATTAGGATTATATGGTCCGCCGAACGGTGGAAAATCTACTTTAGCTAACAGAATTTGTCAAGATTGGTTAGGTGAAGAAATGTCTTCTGTATCACACATTGCTCACGAAACAAGAGAAATTAAAATCAAAGAGCAAGTTAACATTAAAAACAAGAAAGGTAAAGAATTAACATTTTCACTTGTTGACACTCCTGGAATAGCTACTAGAATTGATTATGAAGATTTTCTTAAACGAGGAATGAAGAAGAAAGAAGCAAAATCTAGAGCAAAAGATGCTACTAAAGGTGTTATTGACGCAATTAAATGGTTAGACAACATGGATTCTGTTGTTGTTGTTCTTGATGCCACTAAAGATCCTTACTCACAGGTTAACATTACAATTATCGGTAATCTACAAGCAAGAGACATTCCTGTTTTAATTGCTGCTAATAAAGTTGATCTTAAAAGAGCTAACTTAGACGTTATTCATGCTGCTTTTCCACAATATGAAGTTGTTGGAATATCTGCGAAATATGGTAAAAATATTGAAGACTTTTATGAACAACTGTTCAAAGTAGCTAAATGAATATGGATGATAAAAAACAAGTTTTAAAAACTATAAAGTTTTACTAATAATAAATAAACATAAATAAACAAAAAAGAGATATAAAAAAGATGGTTACATTCCAATTTGTTCCTTACAATGATATTGAATTATTGAGCTCTGCAAAGAGAATCAATAAACTTTTGAATATTGTTAAAGAGGAAAAAATAGTTATCATGGAAGGAAGGCTGAGAAAAGAGGAAGAAGCCGACTTAATTGAAATAACTATGGAAGAAATTTCTGCAAAATTTAGGGGTATTGAATTAAGTGTAATATATCCTGATAAAAACAAACAAGATATCAGTCAAAAGATGAGAGGAGTTTTTGTTAATTTACTTTTAGGTAATAGACAGGGCTTAACAATTATTGGACCTGCCTCAGTTGTTAAAAAAATTGAACAAAACCCTGATAAAATTGAACTTTTTACTAATGAGAGTAAGACTAGATATCGTAAAAAAAAAAGAAAGAAATAAAAAGTAAGCTTACTTTTAGATAAATATGCCCCATCAATGTGTAAGATGTAATACTATGTATCCTGACGGCGCTCAGGAAATTCTACAAGGCTGTAAATGTGGAGCTAGACTATTTTTTTATATTAAAAAGAAACACGTTGAAGAAGGTAAAAAATTAGTTAGCAATTTAAGTAGTGAAGATAAAGTTCAAATTGAAAAAGATGTTACTGACATTTTGCATATTAAAGTTGAAGAGGGCGGTCGACCAGTAGTTCTTGATTTAGAAACTATTAGAGTTATGGGACCAGGAAAGTATGAACTTGATTTAGTACACATGTTTAAGAATGATCCTCTTGTTGTAAAGTTAGATGAAGGTAAGTACGTAATTGATTTACCACAAGCGTTTAAGAAAGAGAATAAAAAATCTAAATAGTTTTCTAATTAATACTTTTTTTGTAAATTACCGGGTTCCAATATTTTTCCAGTTTCCTTGCTTTGATAGTAAGTCTTTCATTAATATATAAACTGTTAAAAAAAGAATGTTGGGTTTGTTCTGGTAGAAAAATTCCTTGAGATACGTAAATTAATCCATTATTTTTTAATTTTGAACTTAAATTCTTAAAAGATTGTTTCTGTTCTTCTATTTCCATGAAGTTATAATTAAAAACATTTGAAAGATAGATTTTAGAAAACATTTTTTCTGGAATTTTTTTGAAGATGTTACCAGGAAAAAAACTTAACTGATTTAAATTGTTACTGATTTTGTTTAAGTAACTATTTTGTTGAAAATAATTTTCCCTTGCTAAATAACGTTCATCGTCAAGAAATTCTTCAGATACGTTTAAATTAACAAATTCTAAAAATTGTTTATTTTTTAAAAGTTTATAGTTATTTTTTGCATGATAAATTTGTTGAGGATTTTGGTCAGTAGTTATTATTTGGCAACCAAATTCTAATAAAGCAAAAGCTTGATCACCAGAACCACAAACTGCAAGAACCAGGTCATCACTTTTCGGTTCGAGTCCAGCAATTATTGCTTCTAAAGATTCATTAGTAAAATAATACATTTTTTTAACAGAAACATCTATCTAAAGTTTTCCTTTCACAGCTTTATCAGAAATGATTGCACTGTGTCCAGTTTGATCTTCAATAATGATTTTTAATTTCTCTCTACCAACAAGAACTTTGTTAAGTTTTTTAATTTGATTCTTAGCTTTTTTCTTAAGTGATTGGTCATCCTCGCCCTCAACAGCAGATTCAATAATTTTCTTTACTCTTTCTAATAAACCCTCTACGTTGGTAATGTAACCGCTAGATGTTGGCCCTGGTTCCATGGTAATAATGTGAGGTATTTTTACAGTTGCATCACCGGATTTAACAACTTTAACGTTAAGATCATCATCTGAACTAACTTCAAAAGAATATTTGCATGGTTCTTTCTTTTCTGCAGGTTCTAAATCAGATTTTCTATAACCGCACCCTGAACAATCTACTGAAAGGACGAATATTCTTCCAAAATGTGGTATTTCTACTTGTTCTTCACGAAGAGTAGCTTTATTTTTACCGCAAATTGGACAATGTTGGTCTTTTATTTCAGGCATAAATCCTGGAAAGCAAGATTGGTTTAAAAAGATTTCTATAGTGGATAGAAATCTCAAAAAACCGTTATGTTTTTGCTTAGATTTCTATAGTGGATAGAAATCTCAAAAAACCGTTATGTTTTTGCTTAGATTTCTATAGTGGATAGAAATCTCAAAAAACTGTTATGTTTTTGTTTAGATTTCTATAGTGGATAGAAATCTCAAATTATCTTGATTCCTGGTGAAATTTTTATCTGCTCTTAAGATAAGTAAAATTTATAAAGAATTGTTATTATTATCTTGATTAAATCGCGGGAGTAGTATAGTGGTTAGTATACGGCGTTGCCAACGCTGTGACCTGGGTTCAAGTCCCAGCTCTCGCACTTTTTTAACAAATTCTATCTTGTTTAGTTTAATTTATTGTTACTTAAATTTCTAAAACAATATTTCATAAAGAAAACCTTTTAAATAAAGTAAGATATTCTTAGAAACATTGGCCCCGTAGCTTAGTCTGGTGGAGTGCTGCTCTTATATGACAGTATTTCAAACAATACATTTAAGACAAGCAGTGGTCCCGGGTTCAAACAGTTCTTTCGCCAACTGGGAGCGAGGTGCGGGATGCGCAACTAACGTTGCTTACCCCCACGCGAAAACCAGGAGAAAGAAATTGAAAGTCCCGGCGGGGCCACCTTTTTTATTTAGAAATTTAAATGTTTTTTTTGAATCATTTCAACGATTGTAAAACGGCATCTATTTCTGCCATATGTTTCTTTGAAATTATCCCATTCAATTCATGCATTTCAAATATAGCAATTTCTCGAAACTTTTTCAACTCTTCTTCATCATTAATTAATCCGGACTTGTACATCCCCCAAACCAAATCGTTACTATACGTCTGCCATTCTTTTGGGCTATTCTTTATAACCCCTTTTAATCTTTTAACATCTTTTTCCAATGTGTACAACAATAAATCAAACTTTTCAAATAGTTCCGTTACTTGTTCTGCCCAATCGCTAATCTTGGAAATGTTTGCTGTCTGTAATCTTTGTCGATATTTTTCAGTTCTATGGTTCTCAACAATTTTTTTAAGGCTCTCAATATATGAATCAATTTCGTAACAAATTCTCATGGCTTTTTCTTTAGCTCCTTTAATCTCAATAGCTTCCTTGGCGACGATTTTATGGCGGGGAACTGTTGCTAGTAAATCCACTAATTTTTCAATCAAAATAAACGTGTGTTTCATATCAGGAGATATTTAAAAGACGTTTATATAATTATTGTTTATTTGAGAAATCCATTCATTCTTAAAAAATCTTTCATCTCAAAAACGGCCCCCATTTATAAATAAACGTGATTGCTACCCAATAATAATTACAAAGATTAATAAACCTCAAAAACTAGCCTACTTTATAAAGATAATAAAAAAAATTATTGTTATTTAAAAAAGAAAGGGATAAAATGAATTTAAATCAAATAAAAAAATTAATGGAACGGAAAAAAACTTCCCGAAAAGGGGAAAATGGGTACGCATTAATTGTTGGCGGCTCTGAAGAGTACGTTGGTGCAGTTGCACTTGCTGGTCTTGCAGCTTTAAGAAGTGGTTGTGATTTAGTTACTATTGCTGCTCCTGATAAAGTTGCTTGGACAATTAACACATATAATCCTGATTTGATTACGCACAAAGTTAGAGGCAGTAATTTTAATATCAAAAATGCTAAAGAGATAGTTAAATTTTCTGATCGTTATGATGCTGTTTGTTTAGGGAACGGTGTTACTAGAAAAGCTGATAAGTTTTGTCAATATTTTATTAGAAAATCTGATAAACTTAAAGTTGTTGATGCTGACGCACTTAAATCAATGTCATTTAAAGATTTTAGAAATTCAATTTTAACACCGCACGAAACTGAACTTGAAATGCTTCTTGTTAATAGTAATAAAGAATTTTTGTTACCCAAATTGAAAGTTTCTAACGCTAAAGAAAAAGCAGAAATTTTACAAGGTAATTTACGTTACTTTTTACAGAACAATAATGTTATCCTAGTTAAAGGTGCAACAGACATCATTATTTCTCGTAATAAAGTGTCTTACAATCGTACTGGTAATCAAGGGATGACTAAAGCAGGTACTGGTGATATTCTTTCTGGCTTGGCTGTAGGTTTCCTTGCAAAAACAAAAGACCTTTTCAAAAGTGCAGTTGCTGCATCTTATGTTAACGGTTGGGTTGGTGACCAGTTACTAAAGAAAAAGAAAGGTTACACTTTTATTGCTTCTGATATAATTGATGATTTAACTAAACTTAGTGAAGCTGCTAAAAAAGGGGGATCTTTTAGTGCTCCTAAGAAAAAGAAGTCAACAAAAAATAAAGTTACAAAAAATAAAGTTGTTAAAAAGAAAGCGGCCAAGAAAAAAGTAGTTAAAAAAGCAGTTCCTAAGAAGAAATCAGTCAAAAAGAAAGTTGTTAAAAAGAAGAAAGGGAAATGATTTTATTTATCTTCCTGTTAACCTAAGATGGTAAAAAAGAGAAAAAGTACAAAGATTAATGTTCGTTCTAAGAAAAGAAACCTTTCTGATGAAGATATTATTGATTTAAAAATGATGCAGAAAGGCGAAGAGGTTGAAGAGAAAGAATCAAACAAACTGAAAGGTTATTTACATTTACATTTAGATAATTACAGTTCTAAACATGGTCGATTAATTGAGGGTACTTTATTTCTCGTAAATTTTTTGGCTATTGTTTTGTTTATTATTGATACGCACGGACCTACGGGAACTTTTAGGACAATTTTAAGCATCTCTGAAATTACTTTGATTAGTATTTTCATTGTTGAATATGCAGCGAGAATGTGGGTTGCTGAAAAGAAAGTTAAACATTTTTTTAACATTTATACCATTATCGATTTAATTGTAATTTTGCCTATCATCAGTTATTTTCCGGGAGTTGCTTCAGCGACAAATTTAGGCTTTTTCAGAGTTATCAGGATTTTAAGATTGTTTAGGATGTTACGGGTACTTAGATTTCAAAGGATTTTTAAATCTAAAGATACCATGTTTGGAAAAATTACTGATTCGCAATTAGTAGTTATTAGAATCGTAATGACTGTTTTTACAATTGTTTTAATCGCTTCTGGCTTAATCTGGACAGTAGAAAGTAAAGTCAACCCTGATCAAGTTGGAACTATTTGGGACGCAATGTATTTCTCTATCGTAACTTTAACTACTGTTGGTTATGGTGACGTTACGCCTTTATCACCGGCAGGGAAAATTGTTACGATTATCATGATTTTGTCTGGGATAGCTTTAATACCATGGCAGTTGGGAAAGTTGATTAAGATTTTGTTTGTAGAAGCTACAAAAACAAAGATTGTTTGTCACAAATGCGAATTAGAAGATCATGAACGGGATTCTCTCCATTGCCGAAGATGCGGTGCGAAGTTGAAGAAAGTTAAAGTAAAGAAAGTTGAAGGGGATAATTAGAGAAGATATAAAGCGGGAGAAATTATAACAGGAATCTTTTCCCCATGATAAACATATTCTAAAGGAATTATTTCTCTAAAAACATCTATCATTTCTGAAGAATATTCTGGTTGAATTGTTGCAATGATTGAAATTTCTTGAGGACCATGCATCATTGAATCTTTACCAAGAGTATATCCTAAAGCTTCAATCTGTTGATGGCATTCATTCCATAATTCTTGGCATGCTTCTTTTACTAATTTTCGATCAAGAGTCATAAGAATAAAATAGTTGAACTTTTATTTATATTTATTGGTGTTAAAATAAAAAATTAAATCATCTCTCCATTCTTGTTAATATCTTTACTTAAATTTATCTTGTTTTAACTCTAGAGTAGTTAAGTAAACAAAAAATTTATAAATGGTAGTTTAATCTGTACTATTATGGGGACTATTTTAGAACAAAAATTGGAAGAATTTGCTATAAAACTTTTATTAAGTGAAAAGGTTAAAAAATCTACAGATCATAATACAGCAATAAGTAATCTTACTAACTTGTTAAATGGTTATGATATAATTGGAGAGGTGGCACTTCTTCCTGATCTTACACCTGCTAACTCATTACCTACTGGAACCACAGTAATTGTTGATTCAAATAAAGCAGTCAACCCTAGTTTTATTGGTATGGATATTGGTTGTGGTTATCATTTTTTCTCAGCAGAGATGAATCCAAAAAGATTTCTTAAGAAAGGAAAATTCAAAGAAAGAAGTGCCGCTACTATGGTTGAAGCAATAAATAAAGGTTTAAAATATCGTGAAAATAGTGCTTCTAAAAAATTCACTTCAAATCTTCCTATTAAAGGTATTGAAAAAATGGTTCAACAACAGTTTGGAACTTTAGGGAAAGGGAACCATTTTATTGATATGTTTGTAATAGATAAAATTTATGATCAACAAGCATGTCAAAGACAGGGAATTAGTGATAAAAAAGTTTATTTTATGATTCATTCAGGTAGTCGAGAGTTAGGATTCGCTACTAATGCATATTTTTCTAAATTATTTAAAGAGTCTACAAATCATCAAGATTTTAATCGGCGATATCTAAAAGCAGTTAAAGAAGCCGTTGCTTATGCCAGCGCAAACCGGGATTATTTAAGACAACTAATAGAGCAGTCTTTAATAAATACTAATGGGTATCCTGTAGATACCAAGACAATTTTTGACAAACCTCATAACGATATCGAAGTTCAATCTGATGGTTATAAAATTAAAAAAGGAACTGCATCTTTAATTCCGGGAGATGTGTTTGTAATTCCGGGAACTGCAGTTGATGCTGCTTATCTTGTTGAGGGTTCTTTTGGATTAGAAAATTCTCTAGGTACAATTAATCATGGGGCAGGTAGAAAATATACTCGAGCACAAATATTCTCAAAATATAGAAGAAAAAAGTTTGACAATCTATTTAATGAAATTGCTCTAAATGTAAATCCAAAAAAGATGATTGAAGAAATACCAAAAGCTTACAAAAACATTGATGATGTTATGGATTCTGTTGAAGAATATGATTTAGCGAGAAGAATAGCTAGATTAAGACCAGTAGGCGTTATAGTTGAAAGGTAGTTTGGAATAGAAAAGTATTTAAGTTTCTAATATATTGTTAAAGTTATGTCAGTCCTAGATGAAATTAAAAAGATAATCGAAGCAGCAAAAAAAAAAAAAAAAAAATTAAACAAAATTAAGAATAAGGAAAAAAGAGAAAAAAAGGTTATAAATACTGTTAAAGCTTTAATAGAACTTATTATTAAATTGGACTTGAAAGCACTTGATGAATTAAAAAAAGAAGAAGGAAATGAAGATTTTGTAGAGTTTTGTGAAGAAATTTGGCTGCTGGCAACAGAAGCAAAGAATGATATAGAAAAATTGGATTACGAAAGTGCTAAAGAAATTTTTGACAAAATAATTTTAATTGGAAAACATGCATTAATTGAAGGTAAAAATTTAGAAAATATCAAGAATTGGGATTTTGATGATGATCGTCATGTTCCGGGTTATCATCTTCATATTCGTTATAAAAAAGAAAGAACTAAATGGAAACTGACCTACAAGGACAAAATTGTTTATTATGAAGCACATGCCGAGGGTGATAAACTATCAAATTTCCCGAATGCAGACAAAGTTAGAAATAAATTAAGAACAAATTCAAAAATAAAGTTTGAAGCAGAAATTAAAAGGGGTGGAACATTAGCCCAACCAACCCCGGGAAAAGCAAAAATATTTTAGTTTATTTTTAAATTAGTATATGTATGACCATCAGTTGCATTAACAACATAGAGCATAAAAGATCTTTTTCCTACCAGAACTTCATTAACTTTTTTCACATAAGAAGTAGTACTTTCACCTAACATCAATTCATTTACACACCCAATATAGGATTTCGAATCTCCTTTACTTTCGGTATAATCAACGGCACTTAAAATTAATAATTCTAATGGGTCATCCAGAGACAAATCTGCTGATTTTAAATGAGAAAGTGATTCTCCGGTTTCAATGTATTGATTAAAAGCTTTAACAACTTCTGGATAATCATCATCAAAAAACTGGTGTATCAAAACAGAATGAACACAATCTTTTCTTTTTAATAAATAATCTCTTACAGGATTTAATCTTTCATGAGAAAGTTCTTCCTCACAGGCATGAACAGCTTCTCTAACAACATAACCACGTGGGTCATCAGTAATTGGATAACAATCACCCATTAAAACTTTATTTTTTTTAACAAAATCTTTTAATTCTTTCTCACTAATATTTTCAGAAAGATATTGGTTAATTGTTTCACCAAATTCCAATTCAAACTTAAATCTTTTTCTATCTTCTTCTTGCTTTTCTTCAAATAAAGTTTTTTCCAGAGGCATTTTAATTTAATATTTTCTTTTATTTATAAACTTTTCCCTTAATTACTACTCTAGAATAACTAAAAACGCTCCTGCTATCCATTAACGCTTCTTCCCTGAAATAATAATATACTGCCAAAGAAGTCCACGTTTTCTTATTACTTCTACATTAAATCCGGCTTTTGTAAAAAGATTTTTTAACATTTGATCATTTTCAATCCACTTAACATTAGGGATGAAATAAAAGAATTTATCAAAATCTACGAATACTATTTCTCCGTTTGGTTTAATTGTTTTTGCTAAACTGTTTATAATCTTGCTTGGATTTTGCATGTAAGATAACATCCCTACAGAAATAATTCCATCAACTTTCTGTGTTAACTTTAATTTAAAGTCGTCCAGGTGCGGATGATGATATACAGAAACGTGTGGTAAATGTTTTGTTCTTTTAGAAGTTAGTTCAACCTTTTTCTCACATAAATTTAACGCATAAATTTTACCTTTTTCAGTAACTTTTTCTGCTAATTTTTTTGTTAATGTTCCAGTTGAGCAACCATATTCTAAAATCACTTTACCTTTCATCTCACCCATATCTTTCAACAGTTTATTTCTGATAGTAAAAGGAAAAAACAATTTTTCTCCTAACAAAACTAAGTAAGATAAATATTCGTTTACGTTAACAATTGCTTTTTGGTTGTAAAACATTTCTACAGTAAAGTAGAACGGAATACCTAAAATAATGAACGAGCCAGCAAGTCTAATTATTGACCAGGCAACACCCACCTCAATATTTATCCAATTGATAACTAATAATATAATTCCGAGAACCATGATTATTGGAACGAAAGTACCTCCTGGAGCTTTGAACGGTCGTTCTAAATGTGCTTCTTTCTTTCTTAAGATGGGTACTGCTAAAAGGATTAATGATAGAACAATCATGCTTAACAGGACATAAATTAAGTAAATTGTTCGGTAAGGGTCACCCCACTTAACAATGTAACCACGGAATATAAACCATGCAAAAATGGAAATTATTATTGTTTGAAAATATACTGCTCTGTATGGCGATTTGTGTTTCGGATGTAATACGGCAAAATGTTGCAAGAATAGTTTATCCTTTGCCATTGCTCTGATTAACCGTGAACTAGCAATCGGCCAGGCAGCAGCAGCTCCGACAATAACTAAATACATTCCGAAAACAACGAACGTTTCACCAGTTTTACCTAAAGTGTTAAACGCTTGTACTGCGAACGGTCTGGCATTACTGATGTAACTTTGATAATTAACTGTTCCTAAAGAACTGAAAATGTAAAGGGTCATGATTACCCCGCAAATGACTATTGCGGAAATGATTAGTTTGTGTAACTTTTTAGGGTTTTCTGCTTCGTTAGCCATATAAGTTACTGCTTCAAAGCCAAGGAAAGCTTCACTGATTAATAATAGGGATAATGATAAGTAAGCGAAAATGCTAACCCCTGCATGACGGAAAAAAGGTTGCATCATTTCTAATTTGAACGGACTAACTAATTGTCCTTTAAACAGAGCTGGAATACTAATAAAAGAAGGAATGGTCATTGCAAGAATCACTATTGTAGCGATCATTCCGAACACTACTAACATTGTTGCTCCTGCATCAATACCGCGGAAGGCCATAAAGTTCAAGACAATTATCCAGACAGCTGCAAAAACTAACCGAAGAATAAAATAGTTAGCATAAGTTGTTGGAATAAAATATTCAGATGCAGCAACAAGGTTAAGGGCCATTCCAAAATTTCCGGCAATCCAAATTAACCAGCCAGCAAAGAATGATATTGATCTGCCATAAGCACGTTTACAGAATTCATAAGTTCCACCAGAAGTTGGATGTAAAGTTACTAATTCTCCAACGTACATCATCATTACTCCTGCTAATATGAATAATGCTATCCAAGCAAGGATTGATGCCGCTCCAGAACTGATTACCCCTAAACTTGGTAAATAAAATAATGAACTGCCTAAGATTGAGTTGATTAAAATAAATAAAATTACTGGATTGGTAAGTTTTTTTGCTCCTGTAGATTCTCTGATCCCTAATTCTGGTTGAACTGGAACATTTACTGGTTTTTGTTCAGCTTGTTTAGTTGATGTTACTTTTTGATTAACTTGTGGGGGTTGTTGTTGTTGAGGATTTGTTGGAACTTTATTTTTCTGTTTAGCTGGATCAGTAACCATAAATTTCCAAAATTCTTTTAAGCCCATCTATTAACCTCTTTTTTTAATATATTAATATTTGTTAGTAAATTTTTCTTGTTTATAAAATTATTGTGGGAGTAAACTTTAAATACCCTAAAATATTACTTAGATTCATGAACGAGTTTTGGGAAAAAGTTGAACATTGGAACGCAAAGTTAATTTCTCCTGCAATTGTTGGATTGATTTTTGTTATTGTTGTAGAATTAGTACCTTATTTTAAAGATTTTTCTCACCATTATCATACTTATATTCTTACTCTTGATTATATTATCCTTGCCATTTTTGCTGTTGATTTAACTTTTCTAGCTGTTAAAGCAAAAAGTTGGAAATTCTTTTTCAAAAATTATTGGTTAGATTTTGTTGCTGTAGTTCCATTAGTGTTATTCTTTACAGTATTAAGCAGAATCTGGCGAGCAATTTCTGCTGCTGGTCAATTAGGGGTGGGGCAATCAATTTTACATTCCTCCTTAGAAGTACGTAAAGGTGTAAGTGCGGCAACCAGAGGAGGAAGAATTGCTAAGTTTGTTCGGTTAGGAGCAAGATCCTTACGGGTAATTACAAAATCTAGATTGTTTACCAAGTTAACCCACCATACTAATAGACATAAGCCAGCAAATAAAAAGAATTTGCACAAAGTTCTTGAGAAAAGACATTCTAAGAAAAGAAAGTAATATTAATTCATAAATATTATAAATAAAACAAAGCTAAATTTCTTTACAATGGTAAAATTAGATGAGTTAATGAATTTAGATATGGAAGATGATATCCTTTATCTTACAACAACAAGAGATGGATGGGTTCCAGTAGGTGGTGAAATAGTTGGAACAATTACTGCTTATTTTTCATCAATTGCTTTTCGTATGTTAGGTCAACCAACAACAGATGCTGAAATTCCTGATGAAGCTAATGCCGTTTTATTCAGCCCATTAGAAGAAATTGCATCCACAGACAAAGGCGTTAAGTTCCAAGCAACTTTGTATCAAGTAGGTCTTCCAGAATATAAATTGGCTTCAGAAACATTGGCCGCAGATAAAATGACTACTTAATCATCTAACTCGTTTACCATAAACAAAGATTTCTGTTTTAAACAATCTACTTTTTTTACTATAATTCACAGACAATTTTTCTTTCTTAAACAAAGCCAACATTTTCTTTTTGTCTTCAACTAATAAAGCGTTAGGAGTCATATTCATAAAACCGTTCTTGACATAAAAACAAAACTTACCTTTTTTATTAAGAACTTTTTTTACGTCATGAACAAACCCAGCTACGTCTTTAACATGCCCTAAGTCATTAAATGAAACGAAAGCATCTACTTTTCCAGATTTTGTAGGAATATTTAAAGTTCTCAGTAAATGTACATCAATATGTTTTCTATCTTCAGAAGAAACTTTTTCTTTGAACACTTTAACTTCTTCCTTTGATTGATTAGCAATAATTACTTTACGGAAGGGCATTTTTGTTTTAACAATTTTCTGAGTAAACGTTCCCATTGGAGAATTATAAACCATAATGTTAGATTTTTTATTAAATGGTCCAACCAAAGAAATGATTTTGTTAAAAGTAATTTTAGGTAAAGGAAGTTTGTGATAATGGTGTGATAGTTTAGCCATCAAGTTTCTTCGTAAAGTAACGTACTTTTTATCATAAAATAGTTCAATTGCAAAGTAGGCAGGAATTCCGAAAGCGACTAATCCAGCAGAAATACGTAAAATGTCAAAAGCACTATGAGTTTCTTTGATAAACATTATTAATAGAAAGACCATAAACAGCATCGTGATAAGAGGGCCAACTTTTCCAAAAACAACTTTATATGGTCGTTTTAATTCCGGTCTTTTGAACCGTAAAATAACTAAACTTAATAAAACGGCAGAATAGACAATCAGAATTAAAGGGATCAGCATATGCAATAAAGTTTCGTACGAACCTGCTCCAACAATCACTAAAATTGAAACCACTAAAACTTGAAACATAATTGAAACATACGGACTTTTATGTTTAGGATGAATTTTTGCAAATTGAGTAAAAAATAGTTTATCTTCAGCAATTGACATTAACAATCTTGGTGCGGTTACAATCCAACCGGCAGTAGCACCAATTACGGAAATAAAAATTAATATTGCAAAGATTATTCCTCCAATACTTCCAAAATGGACACTTCCTAAATCTTTTAATGGAGCTACAGATTCTGAGAATTCTGCCCAAGGAATTGTTCCCATCGCTGTAAGAGCTAAAAAGAAAGACAAAACCGCAATAACAATAGTTCCGTAAATTAACGCTTTAGGCATGATTTTAGAAGGGTTCTTAGTTTCTGCAGATAAAAATATTGCACTTTCCCAACCAAAGAAAGTTTCGGCAATAAAGAATATCGCTAACAACACATTCATTGCCGGGAAAACAAAGAAGGGATCCAGATTGCCTGGCTTAAAATTAATAAATCCAGGAATGATAATTGCGATGACTGCAGTTAAAGTAATAATCGCAAAAGTTACCAAAACAACTGTTGAAGTTTGCATTCCTCTAAAAGCAACGTAACTAAAAGCGATAATTAGGAAAATTGCAATAGGGACATAGGTAAAAGAATATTTAAGAGGAATAAGATATTGTAACGCTCCTAATAATAGCATAGCGATTGTAACTGAACCGGCAATAGAAGTTGTCCAGCCAATAACAAAACTCCAAAATCGACCGTAAGCTTGTTTAGCGAATTCATAAACACCGCCAGCTTTTGGAAACATGGAAACTAATTCTCCAAAACACATCGCAATGTAAACAGAGATTAATGATAATACTCCCCAAGAAACTAAAGAAGCAGGACCAGCATGTTTTGCTCCTGCAGAAGTTAGGAACCAGATTCCTGTACCCATAATGGAGTTGATCGTAATTAAAAGAATAACTTTAAAACTTAATGTTTTCTTTAACTGTTTTTCGTGCGGTTGAACTTTACGGATTTTTGCTTTTTTAACATATTTTCTTGTTCTAATAAACCTTGGTGCCCGTGCACCAAATCTTAACAATCTTAGTAAACGGCCGTAACGAGCAAATCGTGCAAATCTAGCAACTCTCGCTAAAATTCGTACTCCTCTTAATGCTCTGATTAAAACAAGACCTTCAATTCCTAAAAAGATTAAATTAAATGGAATGGTAGCAATAATGTCAAAAATATGTTTTTTGACGAAAGGAAAAAAATGTGGAGTTTCAAACCACCGATAATACAAATCAATAGCAAAAATAATAACCACATAAATATCAAAAATGTCAATGAAGATTGACATTGCTTTTCCAACACCGTAGAAAAGTTCAATGATCGTAACAACAAGAAGTAATACTAAAGAAGGGGGAATTAATAGTTGAATAATATTGTCTAATTTATTTTTCCCCATATTGTTGGCCTCTTTTTTGTAATGATGTTTTTTCTATTATATTTAAATCTTTTTACTATGGATGGAAATCTGTTGCCATATTAATATTACTTTAAACATATCTTAAGCAAAAAATAAAAAATGAGATTTATTATAAATTTATTAATACTAACCCTATAATCCCTGCTAACAAAGCATAAATAACGGCCGGAATGAGATTAATCCTAATAATCTTTCCTTCTTGGCCATGTAAACCAACTGTAGCGCTGGCAGCAATGATATTATGGATAGCAATCATATTGCCAACTGCTCCGCCCACAGCTTGTAAATCTAAGATGATTACTGGAGAAATTATTAACGTACTTGCGGTTTCATACTGAAATGTACCAAAAAATAAATTTGATACAGTGTTAGATCCAGAAATAAAAGAACCTATCATCCCAATTAAAGGAGCAAACAAAGGATAAATGGAACCTGTTAAAGAAGCCATCGCTTTTGCTAATAATAACGGCATACTAGGAAATTCCAACAGATTATTACTTGATAAAATTAATATTTGTACTAAAGCTACTGTAAAAATTAAAGCAATTAAAGGATATTTTATTTTTGTAAATGAATCGAACAATACTTCCCTAACTTCTTTCGGATTAACTTTTAATATAAATATCGATAAGACACAGACTATTAAAAATAAAATTCCTGGTGAATATAAAAGAGCGAAAGAATAATTTATTTCTGCGTTGAACACCTGAAATATATTTAAAGATATTTTTTTTAGTAAGTCGCCTAAGTTTAAAAAATTTATTCTAGTAACTATTAATAAAATTCCTACTAACAAATAAGGAGATATTGCTTTCCAAAAAGTTAAGTTTTTTTTATGGTGTAAAGTAATACTTTTAGTTTTCCATCCTTTTGGCCATTGTTTTTTATTAGGAAAGTCCCAGTTATTTTTTGGTACTAAAAACCCTTTTTTAGTTGTGTAAATTAATAAAATAATCCCCACTAAGCCACCAATTAATGAAGGAAATTCTGGGCCAAGGAACATTGCTGTCAGGAAGTAAGGGATTGTAAAACAAAGACCGGACCAGACGGCATAAGGCCAAATTTGTATTCCCTCTTTGAATGATTTTTTCTTTCCAAACAATTTTGTCAAAATGCAGACTAAAACTAATGGGATAAACGTACCAATTATTAAGTGAATTAATGCTGAATAATACGTTACTTGCATTAAATTAACATCAATCACTGATTTAATTCCAATTAAAATTGGGGTTCCTACTGCGCCAAAAGTTACTGGAACTGAATTAGCAACTAAAGCAACAATTACTGCGGCTAATGCTGGGAATCCTAATGCAACTAATAATGGAGCGGCCAATGCTGCGGCTGTTCCAAATCCTGCTGCTCCTTCTATAAATCCACCAAATAAAAAAGCAATTATTATTACTTGGACTCTTCTATCGGTTGAAATTTTTTTTAAAGTTTGATTAATTACATAAATACCTCCTCCTTTTTCTAAAAGTTTCAACAATAATATGGCTCCAAATACGATTAAAATAATTTCTACAGCAATAAAAAATCCTTTTACCGTTGCTGCACCAATCCATGAAAGAGGCATTTTCCAAATTAAGAAAGCAATAAATATAGTTACTATCCATGTTAATGGCATTGCTTTAACAGCTTTCCATTTTAACACAGCCATCAAAATAAAAACTAGTAGAATTGGCATTAGGGCAAAAAAAACTAACCAACCAGAGTTTATCACCATCAGTTTTAGGTTTTATCTAAAGTATAAATAGTTTTTCCTAAAATATTAAACCTTTTTACCATGGATAAAAATATGCTGCCAGAATAATCCTCTCTTTTTAACAATTTCAACTTTAAACCCTGCAGATCTAAACATATGTTGAATTTTTTTATCTTCACTTAACCAGTAAACGTTAGGCATGAAAAAGAAAAATTTATCATATTCTAAGAAAACTACTCTCCCGTTCTTTTTAATATGTTTACTAAGATCTTTAAGTACAGCTTGCGGTTTTTGCATGTAAGATAATGTTCCTGTAGAAACTAAAGCATCCATTTTTGGTAATTTTACTGTTGTTTTAAAATTGTTTAAATTATCATGGTGATAAAATTTTACATGTTGATGTTTTTTCATGTGTGAATAAGCTACTTTTAAATTATGTTCAACAATATCGAAAGCGTAAACTTTACCATGAGGGATAACTTTTTTTGCTAATTTTCTGGTAATTGTCCCTACTGAACAACCAAATTCTAAAACGTTTTTATTTTTTAGTTCTCCCAACATTAAAAATATTCTTTTTCTAACACTTATTGGAAAAAATATATTTTCAAATATTACTAAAATGTAAGATAACTTTTCGTTAACTCTTTTAATCGCTTCACCATCGTGATACATCTCGATTAAGAAATATAAAGGAATACCAAGGAAAATTAATGAAACTATGATTTTAACAATGTTAATTGCACCGTGCGTGTAGGTTAACCACATCCCAATTAAAAAAAGCATGAAGATGGCTACTAATATTGGTCCAACTTTACCAAAAGGAACAGTAAAGTAACGTTTAAGGTTAGGTTTCTTGTACCTCAAGACAACAACACTTAACAAAACGAAAGCGTAAGCAATCAAAACTATTGGGACAAGGAGATGTAACATTGTTGTATAAGAACCAGCACCAACGATTACTAATATTGTTGTTAGAATAGTTTGAAAAATTATTGCTCTGTGCGGAGTTAAGTTTTTAGGATGAATCTTTGCAAAATGTTCCAAGAAAAGTTTATCTTGGGCCATTGCTAATAATAATCTTGGTGCAGAAACTACCCACCCTGCTACTGAACCAATAATTGCTAAATAAACTAAGATTGTAAATATATCTCCGCCAAGAATTCCGTAATGTAATATTCCTAAATCTGTTAACGGCGTGGAAGATGCTCCAAAAATTTTCCAGGGCATTACACCAAGAGATGTAACAACAAAAACCATACAAATAATAGCAATTATTACTGTACCCCAAATTAAAGCTTTAGGCATAACTTTTTGTCCGTTTTTAGTTTCTTCTGCTAGAAAAGTTGCAGTTTCCCAGCCAAAAAAAGTTTCCGCTATTAAAAAAATTGTTAACATGAGCGATGATAATGGAAAGACAAAGAAAGGTTTGAAGTTTGTTAATTGGAATTTGAACATTCCAGGAATAGCTAACCCTAAAATTGCAGCTAAAGTAATGAACGCAAAAATAATTAACATGATTGCACTGGTTTGCATTCCCTTGAAAGCTATATAATTGAAAGCGAAAACGAATAGCAACGAAATGCCAATTTTTAACCAGATAGAACCTATTGGTAACAAGTATTGTACCGCTCCTACCACAAGCATGGCGATGGTAATGTTTCCTGCCAAAACGGTCATCCATCCAATTAGGAACGAGAAAAATCTTCCGTAAGCTTGTTTACAGTATTCGTAAATCCCACCAGCTTTCGGAAACATTGAAGATAATTCTCCGAAACACATCGCAATATAAATTGAAATTATTGAAAGAATAAACCAGGAAAGAATTGATGCGGGACCGGCAGCACCTGCGCCAACAGCTGGCAGAAAGAAAATACCTGTCCCCATAATAGAATTGATAGTAATTAAAAGTATTGCTGGATAACTTAATACTTTTTTCAGTTTAGCCATATCTTTTAAATCCCCCTCTTTTAACTTAAAGAATATTTTATTATTTATAATGGTTACTTTTTTTAAAACAAACTTGAACATAAAAATGAGGATTAAACCACAAAGAATAAAAACATCAACAATATACTTATTTTAGAGGTGTAATAAAAATGGCGTATTGGACAATGTTTAATCTTTATCAACGGCCAGATTTAATGTTATTTGGATTCTTAATTATTATAGCGTGGGTAATGGTTTGGAAAGGTTTAGCTTTATGGTTTTCTGCTCAGAATAAACAAAAAGGTTGGTTCATTGCGATATTAATTTTAAACACCTTAGGATTGTTACCAATAATTTATTTGCTTTGGTTCAAACCGGAAAATGAAACAGTTAATCAGGAAAGAGTTAAAACCAAAGTTAGTAAAAGAATAGTTGCTAAGAAGAAAGTTGTTAGAAAGAAGAAATAAACCTAAATATTGAACTCTTCGATTTCTAATTTACCTTTTTTAACTTTTACTGTATACTCTTTTCGATCACTGAATTTAGTGATTTTTGTAACAATTTCTGGTAATAATATTCGTTCGCCACGTAATTGTAAATTAGTAATTATTTCCTGCCCTTCATTACCGTTCTCTATTTCAATCTCTTTCATAACATCTGCTGAATCTTGTTTCTTTTTACCAAGAACTACTTCTTCAGTTTTTCTAAACATATACTTAGCAATTTCGTCAGCAACATTAATTGGGACTACTTGACTTAACCCTTGCAATCCTGGAGATATGTTAGCTTCAATTACTAACGGTCCTAACGGGCTTTCCAGAATGTCTACTCCACAGATATCTGCCCCTAACGCTTTTGCTGTATCTAAAGCGATGTTCATTAATTCTCGAGTTAATTGTACAGATTCACCAATACCGCCAGCATGAATGTTTGACCTTTTTTCTTCTTTCTGCGCTTTACGACGCATTGCAGCCACAACTTTATCACCTACTACTAAAGCTCTAATATCACTACCACCCGTTTCAATATATTCTTGGATAATGAACGGTTGATTTAAAGCTCCTAACGCATCTAATAATGAAGATGCAGAACTGATAGAATCTGCAAACATTACGCCTTTTCCTTGAGTGCCTTCAGGGAATTTCATCACAATTGGATAATTTACTTTTTTTAGTAGTTCTTTAGCAGCTTCAGTTGTTGATGAAACGTAAGTTTTTGGCATTGGAATATTATGTTGTTGTAACACCAAATGTGTTAGAAGTTTGTTATGCACCACTGTAAATGCGCTACCTGCAATTGGCATATAAGGGACTTTTCCTTCTAATAAGTTTGCAATTGAAGCTAATAAATTAGCGTACCGGAAAGATCCTTTAACATAAATACAATCATAATTATTTAACGGTTCGCCTTGATAAAGTACTCCCCCACCTTTACCCATCCGAACTTCAATCTCTTTAAGTTGAATCATATCAACCTCGCCGAAATAACTGGTCATTGCGTCCGCTACCCATTGTGAACTTTTACTTCCTAACGAGATTATTGCAGCTTTCATTTTTTAGTTTTTGTTTGGATCGATTAAAAAGTTTCCTTTTTTAAGGATGTTTTGCCCTACTAGTAATGGATAAGTCATATATGATCGGTCAGCTAAAGTAAACTCTTCTTCAATAATATCTCCGTTAATTTTAACTTTAACTTTAATTATCGGCCTCTTTTTAATCCCAGATGCAGACTTAACAATTTTAGTTTTAATTACCGGTCCCAGTTTAAGTTTAGCAGCCAGTTTAATGTCCATTGAAGATGCTGTTGCTCCCGTATCTATTCTAGCAACAATTTTTTCTTCTTTATTATCTGGGCTTAAAATTGTTAATTTTTCAGTTAATCCTAATATTACCCTTTTTGAGCTCATGGGGAGAGAAGTTTAGTTTTTTGTTTATATATTTATTGGTTAATTAAAAGTTGTTTAAGAAAAAGAAAAAAAAGAAAAAAAAATAGTTTTATCTGCTTCTTCGGCCACTTGGTGCAACTGATCCACTATCGCCTGTATTATCGTCGCCTGAACCGCCAGTTCCTACAAATGGTGTTTTTGGTGTTGTTTTTATTGTTTTACCTACACTAATAGATGATAGGTCTACATATAAAAAGCTCCACTCTCCGTTTTCACACTTGTAACCACTAAAACTAACTCCTTCGTTTTGGCCACCTTTTTTACACGTGTTCCAATGATCACCATCGAAAAGGTATTCTGCAAACTCTGAAGCAATGTGTGTTTTTCCAGGCTTTCCTTTATACCAACCTTCTTGGGTACAAATTGTTTTTCCACCATTTGTCATTTTTCCAGGAATTTTACACTCATTCCAAACATACTTTTTGTTTCCTGATTGGTAAATACAAACATGACTTCTATCTGGACTGATAATTTTTCCTAAAGAAACAATTTTTTGTTCACAAGTTCTCCAGTTGTTATTATAACAAAGGAATTTGTTTAAAGTCACGTCACCATAATTAAAGTCAGAACCTGATTTGTCAACACAACCTTGGGGGTCATTTGAACAACCAATCCTGTTTGTATTCCAATACCTTGTAGTCCCAGTTCCTGAGTCTAAATCACTTCCTAAACAAGTTTCTTTTGCAGTACAACTTGAACAGCCTTTTTTGGTATTTTTAATCTTTTTCCAAACAAAACCATTACAAACGTAATTTCCGTCATCACTTACAATTCCCTGTGCATCTTTGTAACATAATAACCAGTTGTTATCATTTCCACAAACTTTACCACCAGCAACAGCTCCGAAGTTATGTGCTTTATGACCAGTGCTAATACACTGAGTACTTTTACCAATACCAATTCTTCCTTTATCAATTGCTGTTTCTGAAGTAAAATAATTGTTCTCAGAATTATCTAACTTAACTACTACATCACTGAATCGACAATTTTTAGGATCGTCCTTACACCATTTAGTGTTGATCCACTTAGTACCTTTCCAAGTATAATCACCAACTGTTTTGATATTTGTTGAACCTTTAATCCACTTGTTGTTGTCACAGATTCTATTGCCACCATCACTAATCATGTCTTGAGCTTGACTATCACACTTTAACCAGTTGTTATCATTTCCACAAATCCAAGTACTAGTGTAATAAGCATCGAATTTTTTACATGCTCCACTAGAAGTTACACACTGATCTGCCCCACTACAATATTCTGCTCTTTCTGGTGCATCTAAAGCGAAATTATCTTGTGCCCAGCCTGTTGAAGTAGTTTCGTAATTATAACAAGAGTCTCCAAACAAGTCTTGTAACCACGTACATTTAAAATACACTTTTTTCTGAACACCTTTAGAATAATCTAGCGTATCACTGAAAATAGGGAAATCAGTTTTAGCTTTATTAGTCCATTTAACCCACTTCTCACCGTTACAATAATATTTTTCAGAAGTTACATATTTATTATCTTTTGAACATTCAACCCATTGTTTACCATCACAGATTAAGTTGTTTTCACCTTTATAAGTTGCTACCTGAATTGATCCTTCCCATAACTCATATTTTCTGTCAGTTTCTAATTCTCCTTTACCGCTTTTTGTACATTTTCTCCAAATTCCACCATCTTGGTTTCCTTCTGTACAAATATATGCAGCATCTTCATGTAATTCATTATCACGATAACATAAGTTTTTTGATGGTGAGAAACAAGTTCCGGCTCTAAGCTCGTCATCAACTTTCCAAATTTGTTGTCCAGGAAATTTACAACATCCTTCAATTTGATCTTTAATTTTTACTCCATTAGCATTTTTATATTTAGTGTTTACATAGAAATTAAACCCTGCTGCTTCACAAGCGGCATCATTTTTAGCCCCTAGAGCTTTCGCCCTTTAATGGCTTCTCCGGCAAGAGCTGAGTCGTCTGCTCCTTCTTCCGGGACACAGGATACTACAAACAATAATGTTACTAACATTATCAATATCAACATAACTTTAAAAACATTTTTCATTTACATCACCTTTTTTTTTAAGTTAACTTAACTTAATTTAACTTAATTTAACTAAAGTAATATTTTTTCATTTATATATTTATTGGTTATCATAAGCACAAAAATAGTTAAAAACAAAAAGTTTATATTCTCGCTGATACTTAACCGGGGTAATGGAGAATACAAACATTTTTGAATTTAGTAAAAAGGATTTACAAAAGAAAATAAAATTGCCTAAAAAATTATGTCCATTATTGGCCGAGATTTGTGGAATTCACATTGGGGATGGTCATTTAGGTTTTAGAAAAAACAAATTTGAATATCTTATTCAATGTACTGGGAATTTAAATGGAGACAAACCATATTATGACAATTATATTAAAAAATTATGGAAACAATTATTCAATTTAGATGTTCGGTTTAAAGAAAGAAAAGATAATACTTACGAATTGAGAGTTTATTCTAAAGTAATTGCACAATTCTTCAATCAATTCTTAGAAATGCCTTTTGGGAAAAAATCAAGAACAATTAATATCCCTAACCTAATTAAAGAAACTTGCCAGGAAAGTATTTCTGAAGAGATGAAATCTTGTTTAAGAGGTATAATTGATACAGATTTTTATTTTGTATTAGACCGAAAATCTCCAGAACTAGGGGCTTGGTTTGCAAGTAGAAATTTAGTTTTAGACTTACAACAATATTTTATTCTTTTTGGTTTAGAGCCTAAAATAAGGCTGGATGTTAAGTATTATAATACTAGCGCTAAAAAGAATTTAATCAGACATCAATTAAGGATTAGAAAAAAAAGAGATATTGAAAAGTGGTTCAAAGAAATTGGCACTAGTAACCCAAAAATTTATAAAAGATATCAAGATTTTATGTGATAATGCCCCGATGGTGTAGATAACTTTAAACGGTTAGCACGATCCGGACTATCATTCTGCCCTTTCGGCTTTCCGAAAAGGAAGATAGGCAGCGACCCGAGTTCAAATATCCTCAGGGAGACCACAAATCTCCCGGATTTGAGAGTCTCGGTCGGGGCGCTCATTTTTATTTTATCTATCTGAACCAAATATACTGCACGACAACAATAATTAAAGAAACAATTAAAATAACATTTACCCAAACATAACTTACTTGGATTCTCATTTTTTCTAATATTTCGGCAATAAAAGAATGACCATGATTATTTTTGTTTTTTAGAGGATACCCACGCAACCATTGCATTAAAGTTGTCAAAGGACAAATGATATCAAATTTTCTGTAAATAAATAGTGACCACAAGAACTGGAAAAATATGATACTAACAAAATACCAAAAATGAAATATTACTTTTCCTGCCCATAATGATTTAGGGATTACAAACATTCCAAAAAGAATAATTACAATTGGTAAATGTAACCAAAAAACTATTTTTGCATTGATTTCTTTAAGATCCATTTTGGGTACCATCCTCTTTTCTTAAACAATATTAATATGATTATGACAATTATTAAACTCCAATTCAAAATAAAAAACCAACGTGTAGCCCAACTCATTCCCGGAAAAGCCCAATCAGATATCGGCCAAAGAAAAGGAGTAGGAAGAACTTCCCTAGTATGGGTAGGAATATCTATTAAAATATGAATCGGCCAAGCCAACATGTAAATTGGAATCTTTTTGTAAACCAAGTAAACTACTAAGAAAATAGCAGCACAAATAATTAAGCTATGGCTTAAACCGTATAAAGGTAAAATCCAAGGTGGAAAGTTTTCCAAAACAGGAGGACCATAATTCACTTTAGCAGTAAACAATCTATAAAAGAAATATATCAACCAAGAGAAAGTGTCTGGAAGTACACCAAACAAAATTGCATAAAGTGGTTTCTTACTTTTATTGAAAAAGATGTAACTCCAGATTGCATGGGAAAAGTAGTCCATATTGAATCTTATATTGTTAACTTTTAAAAAGATAACTATAAATTTACATAAAGATGGTCAATAAAATTCCTGTTAAAGAAGCTCTGCAACTTAAAGACACAGTTTTCATAGATGTACGTTCGCCAGGAGAGTTCGAAAATGACCACATCATGGGAGCAGTTAATCTTCCCATTCTTACAGATGAAGAAAGGCACGAAGTAGGATTAATGTACAAACAAGTTTGTCAAGAAAAAGCAATTGAAAAAGGATTAGGATTTTATGAACAGAAAATTCCGGCAATGAAAGAATTTGTTGAAAAGTTTAAAGACAAAAATTTAATTGTATATTGCTGGCGTGGTGGAATGCGTTCAAAGATTATTGCTACTTTGTTCGAATCTCTTGGCTATAAAACGTTTCAACTTAAAGATGGATATAAAGCTTACCGAAAAGTTATTTTAGAAAAATTAACTAATTTTAAACTGAAACCAAAAGTTTTTGTCCTTTACGGTTTAACCTGTACTGGGAAAACTGCATTACTACAAAAATTACCAAATGCAATTGACTTGGAAGGACTTGCCCAACACAGGGGAAGTTTGTATGGAGCGATTGGCTTGAAACCGAGAACCCAAAAAATGTTTGACAATTTGTTATTGAAAAAATTAGAAGAATTAAATTCTGAAAAATATGTTTTCATTGAAGGCGAATCTCGGAGAGTCGGTGATTTAATGATTCCTACTTTTCTTTGGAAAGCAATGAAAAATGGTACTAATATTCAGATTACGCGTGGTTTGCCAATTAGAATTAAAGAAATGGTTAAAGAATACTTTTTAAACCCAAAAATTGTTGAAGAGATTAAAGAAATTTCTGCCAGGTTATGGAAAGTTATTTCTAAGAAAAAGAAACAAGAAATGTTAGATTTTTTAGAAAATAAAGATTTTGAAAGTGCTGCAGAAATTTTACTGATAGATTATTATGATCCGTTATATGCTCACACTTTAAATCAGGTTAACTTTGATTTTACAGTTAGTTGTAATGATTTAGATAAAGCAGTTAAAGAAATTATTGATATTGCCAACAAGTAATCTTTTATATTAGTTTGATTTACTTACTAAGATGAAAAAGAGGCATTTACTATTAGCCCTATTAATAATAACCACTATCTTTCTAATTAGTTGTTCTTCTGTAACAAACGAAATAAATGGGGCAAATGAATCTAAGCAAACTGAAGAAGTTGATAAAGAAGCAATTTATGGTCAAGCTTTGAAAGAAATAGCTGAAACAAATTCTACTAATAATTCTGGTTTAGATAAACGGTACGATTATCTTAAAAATCAAGTTGATACTATTCTTGCTGGTGATGAAGCACTTAAAATGGCAACTTTTACAAGGATTAAGATTGAACTGGATTATTTGAAAATGAAAAATTATGATTCTAAAAAAATGAGTTTTATCATGTCAGATTTTATGAAAGCTTTTGCTGCTGCTGAAAAAGTTGCTGAAGAAGCAGATTATTCTGGTTATAGTTTAAGTGACCGTTACTATTCTTTAGATTCAGATATTGAAAAAGTTTCTTCTGGAAAAACTGAACTTACTGTAGCAACTTACCTTCAAATAGAAAAAGGGATAAATAAATTAAATGAAGATGGGTATCCTGTTGCTAACAAAATTACTGAACTTAAAGGCAAATTGTTTAAAGCAGTTCTTGCAGAATTGGAATCGGCAATTGTTGATTATGAAGTTCCTGAAATTAAAGAAGAAATTGAAGATGTAGTAATTGAAGAACCAATAACTAAAAGTGTTAAAGATAAAGAAAAATCAGAAGTTGATAAAACAATTGAAGAAAAAGTGGAAGTAAAACCTAGCGGGCCACAAATATTTACTGTTGAACTGATTGATGGTGGTTTTAATATGGAATCTATTAGTGTTAATGTTAACGATACTATTGTTTGGGAAAATGTTCGTACTGGAAGTTATAAAATTGCTATGGTTCTTGGTAATGGTCAATGCCGGGATGTTAAAAGTAAACTTTTCAAAGAAGGGGAATCTTATAATACTACTTTTACTGAACCAATAAAGTGCTGGGTTTCTGATGGGATTTATACCACTCAGGCAATGAAAGTTATTGTTAGTTAAGTTAATTTTAAACCTAAAAATTTATAAAAATGGCTACTAAAATAGGTCTATGGAAGAAATAGAACTAAAATTTTTAAATATTGATGTAGGGGAAATAAAAACAAAGCTATCTAAAATAGGGGCTAAAGTTAAATTTGATGATCACACAGAATCTTATCCATTTCTTTCTGAAGATTTCTGTGGTTTTAATTCAACAAAAAAATTCTTGAGAGTAAGAAAAGTTAATGGTGAAATTTGGATTACCTATAAAGACCCGATGACCGATTCTGAAATGACTACAAGAAAGGAAATTGAAATCAAAGTTGATGATTATGAGAAAGCAATAACATTATTAGAATCATTAGGTTTTAAGAGGGGTACAGTTTTTAAAAAACATAGGGTTCATTATGAATTGGGAGATGTTCACTTCGAATTAGACACTGTAGGAAACATTCCCACTTATTTAGAAATTGAAACTCAAACAGAAGAAGCAATGAAGAAAATTTGTTTAGAATTAAATCTTAATATTTTAGAGGGTAAAAAAGGCACCATTGTTGAGATTTATCCTGAAAAGTTTAATCTTTAATTTTACTTTAATTCTCTATTTAAGTTAATTTTATATACTTTCAGATTATACTTTAGTTAATTATAATTTAAGAGGTATATAAAATGAAAAAAATAATTTCTGTATTATTAGTTTTAGTATTACTTGCTGTGGCAGTTTCCGCTCAAGAACATTTTGATAAAGATTTTGATGACCAGGATTTCAAAGATGATAATTTCAAAGATGGTCCTCAAGGAAAATTTGATGACCATCAGTTTGAAGAAAATGGTGAAGAAAACGTTTATGATCAAGAGTTCAACAAAGTTATTGAAGAAGACATCTATGAAAATGTTAATGATGTTGAACTGAAAGGAAGTGCTGGGTTAACTCCTGATAGTACATTTTATTTCTTAGAAAATTTAGTGGAAACCGTTATGGTGGGAGATAATCCTGAAACTGCTTTAAGATATAAAGAAGAAAAAGTTTTAGAACTTAAAGAGATGGTTGAATCAGGAAACCAAGAAGGTGCTGAAATCGCACTTGAAAGGGTAGAAAAATATAACGAAATTATTAAACGAGAAGTTTCTCCTGATATTGAAAAGGAAGTTAGAGAAAATAGTAAAGCTGTAAAAGAAGTTCTTAATTCTTTTGAATCTGAATTGAAAGATGAAGAATGGGAAGATGTTCGAGAAATAGTTGACGCAAATATTAAAGAAGAAGATACTATTGCTTTAGCAGCAAAGATTTCTAAACAAATTGAAATGTTATGTAAAACATTGTCTGATTTGGACCCGTTAGAATATTCTAAAATTTGTAAAACGGATGATAATGCTCCAAAATGGAAAAAAGATTTAGATCGAGAACTTACTGCTGAACAGGAAACAGAAGCAAAACAGTTCTTTGAAATTATGTCACAATGTTTTGAAAATCCTAGCGAATGTCGGTGTGAAGATATTTCTATTAAACCTTTCGCTGAAAGGTGCGGTGAATTTGCTCCTTTAGCAGCAAAATGTGAATCTGGAGATGAAAGTGCTTGCGAGGAAATGGAAAACATTGAAGATCCCATTAAATTACTACCTGATTATTTGCAAGACGTTTTAGCAGACATTGAAGATGATTATGGTAATGCTAAACATGATTTACATACTCCAAGAGAATGTGTAGAGGCCGGTGCTACTAGCAGAGAGGATTGTATGAAAGTAATGTTTAAAGTTCATGCTCCGCCTGAATGTTTAGCTGCTTTAGAATCTGGAGAAATTAATCCTCAAAATGAAAAGGAATCGAGGGAAGCTTGTGAATCAATCATGTTTCAAGCAGAAGCACCTCAAGAATGTATTGATGCTGGCTTGAAAGATTTCCGTGAGTGTGAAAGGATGATGTTTAAATTAGATGCACCTCAAGAATGTATTGATGCTGGTCTGACTGGAGAGGGTAGAGATGACCGGAAAAAATGTGAATCAATTCGGTTTAGGTTAGAAGCTCCAAAAGAATGTTTAGACGCAGGAATTGATGGTACAAAAAGGGATGATTGGAAAAAATGTCAAGTAATTAGCTTCAAACTTGATTCTCCAAAAGAATGTTTAGATGCAGGATTGACTGGTGAAGGTAGAGACGATTGGAAGAAATGTAATAAAATTACTTTCTTGTTAGACGCTCCTGAAGAATGTCGTCAGTTTGCTGATGATCGAGATCCGTGGAAAAAGTGTCAACCTGTTCAGTTTAAATTAGAAGCTCATCCAGCCTGTCTTGAAGCAGGTTTAGATGGAACTGGAAGACGAGATTGGGATGAATGTAAAAAAATTCAATTTAAAGTTGAAGCACCACAAGAATGTTTAGATGCAGGACTTACTGGGAAAGGAAGACGTGATTGGGATGAATGTCATAAAATTCAAGAGAAGTCAGATGGTAATGGTCAACGAAAAGAAGATTGTGCTCCTGACGAATTACATATCTGTGATGACAGTGGAAATTGTAAGTGTACTTCTGATTCAAATGAAGGTTGTGGTGCAGTAGACTGTCAACAAGGATATAGTTGTCAGTATGGACAATGTTTCCCTGATGGTGGAAGTTGCGGTGATTGTGAAAGTAAATGTCCCGGTGCTTCTAGTACAGACTGTGTAAATGGCCAGTGTGTTTGTAATGGCGATGATAAACATGAAGATGAACAACAAGATGAATCACAAGAATCCGAATGTAATGACGGTTGTGAACAAGAATGTGGTGATCAAAACACAGATTGTGTAGATGGTAATTGTGTTTGTTTAGGTTACGGAGAAAGTGGACCGCCAAATTCAGATGGTGGAGATAATTCTGGAGAAGGTTCCGGAAGTGAAGGGACTGAGTCTGGAGAAACAGAAGGAACTCCAAATGAACCAGAAACAACTCCTGACGAACCTGAAGAGCCAGTAGATGAACCGGAAGTTGTTGAATCTGAACCAGAGCCTGAACCAGAACCAACCCCAGAACCAGAACCTGAAGCAGAAGACAATTCTGGAGGAAACGAGATTACTGGAGGAGCAACTTTAGATTTAGGTTTTATTGAATCTTTAAAGAATTTCTTTAATTAATTTTTTTTCTTTTCTTTTTCAATTCTAAAAAGCATATACATTATATATAAAACCGAAACGCTTATAAATGATTAACTGCAAAATTGCTTTCTCATAAAGAAAATGGTAAAAAGTATTGATTTAATGATCTCGGACGAAACACTGAGAGATGGACAACAACAACCTTTAGTTACTTTTCAAGCTCAGGAAATGCGAGAAATAATTGAAAGTACTCAAAAGGCGCTAGGTAGTTCATTATATAATATTGATATTATGCCTTCTATGCATCCAATGCATGAAGACATTGCAGGTTACGCTCATTTTAAAGGAGTTCCTGTAACTTTAGCAACACCGATGAAAAGGGAACAAATTTATGGGTGTAGTAAATTAGCAGATAATATTATTGTTATTAGTTCATTATCCGATAGTTTGATGAAAGCTAAAAAACTTACTCGAGAATCAAATTTACTTTGTACAAAAGCAAGATTAAATTATGCTAAAAGTTTAGGCCTTAATTGTGGTTTGGCAGGAGAAGGTACCGCTGAAGCAGATTTAGATTTTATGGTCAATTATATTAATAGTAATACTGGTTTGATGGATTATTTTATTTATTGCGATACATTTGGGAATGCAAATCCTGATGATACAGAGACAAGAATTTCTTATCTTAAAAGTAATGTCCACGTACCAATCTTAATGCATTGTCATAATGATGAAGGTAATGCAGTAGATAATACTATTGCAGGCATCTTGGCTGGCGCTGATGGCATTTCAACAACATTTACTGGTATTGGTGACCGAGCAGGCAATGCTCCTACCGAAGAAGTTCTTAAAACTTTAAAACAAATGGGATTCATCATCAATGGTGTTGATTATAAACAATTAGAGATCACTTCAGAACTTGTTGAGAATTATGCTGGTATTGGTCCTGCTGAACCTGGAAGTAATTATGCAAAAGTTCACGAAGCAGGTATTCATGTTGATGCTATTCTTAAAGCAAGAGAAAATGGAGAAGTTGTTTACAATGCTAATGCTGGTTTTGGAATTGCTATTGGCGTTTCAAGCGGTTTAAAGAATCTTAAACATGTTTATGAAATGTATGGTTTACCTGTTCCTAATAATGATTTACAAAGAGAGATTCTTTTAGAACTTAAAGATGAAGCAATTAAACAAAAAAGAAGTTTTTCTCCAGGAGAAGTTTTTCATTATATTCAAAATAATGGTTTAGTACAACATAAGTTACCTTCTATTCCAAATCGGAAATCAGGTTCAACATTTTATCGTGTTTAAATCTTTCTAAAGGAATAGTTCTAAACTTTTCTTGATTTTTTCTACTATACAATGTTGGTGAGAATTGTAAAGCCCGCAACAATTCCTCTTTAGAAATTATTCCGTAAAATTTAGTAAAACCGTTTTCATGGTTACAAACAATATGGAAATCAGCTATTTTTTCTTTCTCATCCCTAAATCTGTCATCTGGATAGGCAACAGATTTGAACGTGTTTAAAGATTCTGGAGCTACACTTCTTAACCCGACAGAAACTTCTTTTCCATTAATTTTTACTGTAAAATCTGCTCCTGCTCCAGCAGAATCACCAAAATATAATCCACGATGTCTGAACCATTTTTTTTCTTTGATAAGAATTTGTTTGAAAGCTTCTTCAGTTACCCAGCAATGGACAAAGTTTTGAATTTTAACTTCTTTGTTTCTTCCTGCCCATTTTTCAGCTTCAATTTTTTGTTCAGCTTGTTTTCTAAAGAAAGTAAGTAACTCTTCCGGTACTTGATGGTGTAAGTAATTATTTAATGGATTTTCTTCTTCCATTATTTTTCTACCTCTTCCAATTTTTTGAAAATTAAACAATATTGATGATGGACATTAGGGACATAACTGTACCTATATCCATAAGGGTATAACGTTTTATTATCTTGGCACCATATTCTTTCTCCCCGTAATTGATAATATTTTGTCATCTCTTTAGCAAAATCCCATGCTAGGGTAATATAATTACCTTTGTGCATATAATTCTGTAAAATTACAACAAGATATGCACCATCTTTAACTTTGGGTTTAATTTTTATAAAAATGTCAACTAAGCGTTTCAGGAACTCTTCATAATTTTCTGCGTTACCCAAATCATGTTCGTTATCACTATATTTTGTATCAAGATCTTTTTCTTCCCTATCTTTAGCAGCAAGACTTTTTTTGTTAAGCATCATCCCATACGGTGGAGAAGTAATCACTAAATCAATGTTAGGCAATTGATACTGTTGCCAGACGTAATCTAAATTCGCAGAGTTACCTTGGATAACCAATTGTTTACATTGTAACTTTGCTCCATCTTCTCCCAATTTTAATTGTCCTTCTAATTTGTTTAATCTTTCTTTAGCAATGTCCGCATACTTTTGTTGCAGTTCTATCCCCATGCCATTTCTTTGTGTGTTATGGGAAGCAATTAAAGTTGAACCAGTACCTAAGAATGGATCAAAAACAACCTCTCCTGGTTTTGTAAAGAATTTAATGAACTTTTCAATCATATCTTCTGGATATTTCGCTGGATGTAACATTTCTGCTTTTTTTCTCGGCGGCGGGTTATGGATGAACCACGTTTTAGTAAATTTCAACCATTCTTTAGCATTAAGTTCATTAAGTTTATTTTTGGGATCAAAATCTGGCATGTTAAGTCATATTGTTTAGAAATTTATAAAGTTAATCAAATTTGAGAATATAATGGTAAAAATAAAAAAATAAAAAAAAAGAATTTATCTCTTTCTTTTCTTAGCTGGTTTCTTCTTAGCAGGCTTTTTCTTAGCTACTTTCTTTTTAGCTGGCTTCTTCTTTGCTACTTTCTTTTTAGCTGGCTTCTTCTTAGCTACTTTCTTTTTAGCTGGCTTCTTCTTAGCTACTTTCTTTTTAGCTGGCTTTTTCTTTGCTACTTTCTTTTTAGCAACTTTTCTTTTCTTTACAGCTTTTTTCTTAGCAACTTTCTTTTTACCTTTCTTTCTGCCTCGAGCCATTTTTGCTCTAGCTACGTTACCTTTCTTATCTACAAAGTATAGATAACCAGATTCTTTCTTTACACCTACTTTAGCTACTACTTTTTTCTTAACTCGACCTTTCTTACGACCAGCTCTGCTCATTTCTGCACAGGATACATTGCCATTTTTGTCTAAGAAATAAAGGTAACCTTTTTCTTTTTTAACTCCACATTTTGCTACAACTTCTGCCATTTTTTTTCTCCTCCTTTTTTATTTGTTTTTTAATTGTGAAAACCCCCTGGTTTTCTAAGCTGAGAGAAATCTTTGAGGTATATAAATGTTTCGTGTTTTATCCGTCGGGTATTCGACGAGAGAATTGAAGAATCATGAAAAATTAGAACTTTCAGAGAGAAATTCTCTTAATATCCAATTTCTGTTAAATCACGAAGATTCAAACATTTAAAATCGTCCATAATCCTCGGACAGGCTGTATTAATCCAGACATCAATAAAATTAAAATTTTCCAAAGAATTGAAATTAATTTCATCGGCGATGAAGACAAATGCGTTTTTACCTTTCTCCTCTAGTTTTAAACGTAATTCTTCAGCTTTCTTACTTTGATTTTGGCCAGATTTACTGGTAACAAGAATTCCAATGTTATCTGAAGATAAGAATTTAGCAAGTTGACCTTTCTTTCTCTTCTGAACTTTTTCTATATAAGATTGGTTTAAGATTTCAATATGATCATTAAATGGATTATAACAGTAAACTTCTTTTTCATTTTCGTACAATAAAGCTGTTGGATGAAATTTACCATCACCAATGTACAGAAAAGCTTGATAATCTCCAGGAAACTTTTCTACTGCACAACCTAAAATTTGTCCGAGATGTTTGCCGTGCTTGCTTTTGAACAAAATTACTTCTTTATCAGCAGATTCTAATTGTTCTTTAATTTTATCTAAAAAGTCCAGAAATTGTACGGGCATAGCTAAAACTATTTTTTTTGGTAATTGTTCTATTAAATTACTTGGTAAACTTAATTTACCTTCATATTTAGTTTCAATGAATACTCTTTGCATCGGAAAGTTTTTATATAGTCTCTGTTATATATATCTTTCTGATGAAAAGTTTTTCCCAAGATATTGTAGAGAATTTTAGAATTTTCAAAACTAGAAATGGAAATAAAGTTGGAAAGTTTTTCTTAAAGTTTGGCATCTCTGCGAACATGATGACCACGTTTTCACTAATTATAGGGATAGTATCGGTTTACTTTCTTTTTTCTAACCATTTGTTGTTTATAATCTTGGCTGCGGTGCATCTTCTTGCTGACGGCTTGGACGGTTTAATTGCTAAAGCTTCTCACCCAACTAAATTTGGGAAATATTTTGATTTGATTACAGATAGAACTATCGCTTTTTTAATTTTGTTAAAAGTTGCTTTACATTTACAAGACTATTACTTTTTTATCATTTTTGGACTTTATGTTTTAACTCAGTTAATCCACTTCTCTTCAAATTTAGAATCTCCAGTAATTTTCATTAGAACAGGAACTGTGATTGGAGCAGCAATTTATGTTATCTACGAACCATTATTAATTGTTGGTTATTTAGTAGGGGGAGTTTTCACAATTTATTCTTTAGCTCTCCAGTTGCAATGGTTCATTAAAAAGAGATTTGCTTAAAGTTAATTTTGGTTAATTACCATTTGCTTTTGCCAATCTTTAACCAATAACTAAGATGGTTAACCGCAATATGTAATAAAGGACTAATGATTAATAAAATCACAATTACTTCTACAGTGGGAATGTAAATAAAGAAACTAAACAAAATTCCACCAATAACAAAATCTGTTTGATCCCAGACTTTCCAGGAATCGCCAGGTTTGATCTCTAATTTTCTTTTATAATAACTTTTAATTAAATCTCCTATGATTGCTCCAAATCCAAGAAATAATCCTAACATAACGGTAAATCCATTATAATCAATTAGGGCTATTTTTGTAAACCCAGAAGTATAAGCTAATTTTTGTAAATAGAAAATTATGCCCCCCATTAACGTAGCGGTAATTAATCCTCGCCAAGTTTTGTTCCTACCAAATATTTTTTCATGAACAGGTTTACTAAAAGGGATCCATCTGAATAAAACTGGAGACATGTTAGCAACATAAGCCGGGAGGAAGAAGTACAAAGCTTTTAAGATTAATAACCAAATCATCTTGAGAAGGAAATTGTTTGAGTTTAAAAGATTATTGTTAACAGATTATAAAAAAAACTTAAGTTTTATAACATAAAGTCATTTTAGTATATTTATCAATGAAATTAAAAATAAAAGATTTGTCTAGGTCAAGTGAAAAATATGTTGAACAACTTAAAAAAAAATTGATTTCTAAATATGGCCATATTAGAATTGTTCCGGTATTGAAAAAAAGTTCTAAATTAATTTCATCCTATCTCTTCACTAGTTCTTTGGCATCTTGTTTAGCGGTAATTATTTGGAATAAAGAAAATAGGGAAGCAGTAATGGTTCATTTAACCAGACCACAAGATGCTCAAGTTACTATTGAAAAGATGATCAAACAATTATCTCATGGAAATAAGATTTTAATTAGTCAATTTAAAGCAGCAATCATAGGGGAAGGGACAGTTACTAATAATCCCATTGCAACAGTAGTTGAATTAGTTTTTAAAAAAAATGGAATCACCATTGAAGTAAAAGATTTAGAAAAAAAATATTTGAAATGGGTCTTATTTAATATTAAAACTGGGGCTGTTATATCTTATTGGGCAGAACGTGTTGAGACAATTTTTTTTATTCATTATCATTCTCATTGAATCTCTAATAATTTCTATCCTTTAACATATATACCAAAGCACTAAAAAGTATTTAAACCAATTATTTTTCTACAAATAGAAAACACAAGATATAGAAAATAAAAATTAACAAACGCTATATCTAGCGTGTTATTCATAAAACAGGTGAAATGATGTATTGTCCATTTTGTTCAAAAACAGATACGAAAGTTTTAGAATCTAGACTACTTAATGATTCAATTAGAAGAAGGCGTGAATGTTTAAGGTGTACTAACCGGTTCACTACTTATGAAACTGCAAGAATTCATTTTAAAGTTATCAAAAGGGATGGTAAAGAACAAGAATTTGATTTAAGTAAAGTTGAACAGAGTGTGGTTAAAGCGTGTGGGAAAATCGAACCAGAAATTCTTACAAATTTAACCAGAAAAATTGAAATGAAAATCTTGAACAAAAGGAGTAACCCATTAAACACTAGTGAAATTGGAAAAACAGTATTGCAAGAACTAAAAAAATATGATAAAATGGTTTATTTACGTTTTGCTTCTATTCACAAAGAAATGGACGATCCAAAAATGTTGAAAAAAGAATTGAATACGATCATAAAAAAATGATTAAAATAATAAATTTAATGAGGTAAATAAAAATGATTAAACAAATTAAGAAAAGGGACGGAAGAGTAGTAGATTTTAACCAGGATAAAATTACTGAAGTTATTTTTAAAGCTGCACAATCAGTTGGCGGTGAAAATTTGACCATGGCTAGACAACTTTCAGATCGGGCTATGGATTATTTAGAAGTTATGAATCTTGAAATTCCTGATGTGGAAAATATTCAGGATGTAGTTGAAAAAGTTTTGATTGAAGAAGGGCACGTTAAAACAGCTAAAACGTTTATCCTTTATCGACAGAAACGTAAAGAAATTCGTGAAGCTGAATCACTTATTGGAGTAAAAGACGATTGTAAACTTGGCCTTAATGCCCTTAAAGTTCTTGAGGGTCGTTATTTAATTAAAGATAAAGAAGGCGTACCTTTAGAATCGCCTAAACAGTTATTTGAAAGGGTAGCAGAAAATGTTGCTTTGGCTGATCAACCGTACGGGCTTGATGTTGAACTTGCTAAGGCAGACTTTTTACAAATTATGTTAGCTAAAGATTTCATCCCTAATTCACCAACTTTGATGAATGCGGGTACAGAAATTCAACAATTATCTGCTTGTTTTGTTCTTCCAGTAGAAGATTCTATGGAATGTATCTTTGAGTCAATAAAAAATGCTGCTTTAATTCATAAGTCTGGTGGCGGGACAGGTTTTTCATTTTCTCGGTTAAGACAGAAAGGAGCACCAGTAGGTACTACCGGTGGGGTAGCTTCTGGACCAATTTCGTTCATGCGAGTTTTTGATTCTGCTACTAATGTCATCAAACAGGGTGGTAAAAGAAGGGGCGCTAACATGGGCGTATTGAGAGTTGATCATCCAGATATCCTTGACTTTATTACTTGTAAAGAAAAAGATAATCAAATTACTAATTTTAATATTTCTGTAGGAATAACTGAAAATTTTATGGAAGCTGTAAAAACTAATAGTAATTACGATTTGATTAATCCTGCAAATAAAGAAGTTATTGGCCAACTTAACGCTAAACGAGTTTTTGATTTGATTTGTACCATGGCTTGGAAAAATGGTGAACCAGGAGTGATTTATATTGATCGGATGAATTGGTTACGAAGTAATCCTACTCCTTCTTTAGGAGAAGTAGAATCAACTAACCCTTGTGGTGAACAACCTTTGTTACCGTACGAATCTTGTAATCTTGGTTCAATCAATTTAGCTAACCACGTAACTAATAATAATGTTAATTGGGAAAAGTTAAGGCAGACAATTCATACTGCTGTCCATTTCCTTGATAATGTTATTGACATGAGCAAGTTTCCAATTGAAAAGATTGCCAAAATGGTTAGGGCTAATAGAAAAATCGGGTTAGGAGTAATGGGATTTGCAGACATGTTAATCAAGTTAAGAATGCCTTACAATTCTGAACCTGCTTTTCAATTAGCAGAAAAGATTATGCATTTTATTAATCATGAAGCAAAACTGACTTCTTTAATGTGGGCTAAGAAGAAAGGCGTGTTCCCTAACTTTGAAAGTAGTGTTTACAATGATAATAATGAAAATAATCGGGTTAGGAATGCTACTCGAACAACGATTGCTCCTACTGGAAGTATTTCTATCATTGGTAATTGTTCTTCAGGTATTGAACCACTTTTTGCAATTTCTTACTTAAGGAAAACTCCTCAGTTTGAATTGTTGGAAGTTAATCCGTTATTTGAAGAAGTTGCTCGTGAAGAAGGTTTTTACACGCCCGAATTGATGAAAAAGATTGCGCGTAAAGGAAGTATCCAGGATGTTGAAGAAATTCCTGAAACTATTAAGAAAATTTTTGTTACTGCGATGGACCTTAATCCCGGAGATCATGTAAGAATGCAAGCAGCTTTCCAGAAACATGTTGATAATGCGGTAAGTAAAACGGTGAATTTTTCTTATTCAGCAACTGTTGAAGATGTTTCTCAAGTATTTTTACTTTCTCACGAATTAGGTTGTAAAGGAATTACTATTTATCGTGACGGTAGTAGAGATGTTCAGGTGTTAAACATTAAACGTGAAGATAAACCTGTTGAAGTATCAAAACCGATTCTTCCAGAATCAAAAGAACCAGAGATATCAGAGCAACCAAAAGAGCCAGAAACAATGGGTCTTCCTCATCTACCTCCTCCATCAGGACCTTCAGAATTTGTTGATCCATCTGGCCCTAATAACATCATCATTAATGATGATGAAAAAGATGATCTGTTATCTGTTGATGCTGAATTTGCTGGTGGTTGTTCAACTTGTCATTTATAATTTTTTTATAATTTTTTATTTTTAAATTTCAACTTAAACTTTTTTAAAATGGTAAAACGAGGTCAAGTCCATGTTTACACTGGTAATGGTAAAGGTAAAACTACTGCCGCTTTAGGTTTAGCTTTACGAGCAATTGGTCAAGGGTTCAAAGTTTTTATTGTTCAGTTTATGAAAGGTGGTGCGTATACTGGCGAGTACATTGCTTCCAAAAATTATCTTCCAAAAATTGAAATTGCTCAATTTGGGAGGCCTTGTATTAAACAACAGAAACAACTTAAAATTGATGGGTTTAGTCCTAAAGGTAGTCGTAATAAAACTCTTTTTGATTTTGTCCGTGAAGATATTGATTGTGGTTCTTGTCGTTACTGTTTTCTGAACGATGATATTCAAAAAGATTATGTTAATGAAGCTTTTTTTAAAGCACAAGAAGTTGTTTCTAGTGGTAAGTATGATTTAGTTATTCTTGATGAAGTTAACACTGCTGCAAATTTAGGTTTTGTTGAAAAAGAAGAGTTATTAAACCTGATTCAGAATAAGCCCGAACAGATGGAACTTGTTTTAACAGGTAGAGGTGCACCAGAAGAAATTATGATTGCTGCTGACCTTGTTACTGAGATGCGAGTGTATAAACATTATTATGATAATGGTGTCCAAGCAAGAAGGGGCGTTGAGTATTAGACAAAATTTATATACTTACCTCGGTTTATTAAATAAAAACGAGGTGTTGATTAAAAATGGTAAAAGGATTAAAAGATGTTGAAAGAGTTTCTGATAATTTATCAAAAACAATAAAATGGTGCGGTTCAATGTATAGTTATCTTGATGAATCTGTCATTTTATTAAAGAAAATGTTGGCAACAACAGATTCTAAAACTGCTGATAATTTGTACAAAAAAATACATTACCAGTTAAGGTATGCAACTAATTCTCAACGGAGAGGAATTAACCGTTATTATCCAAAAGTTAAATCTGGCTTGAAAGATCTTGAAGAAATTTTACCCGATAATCTTAAAACTGATCTTGGAAACATAATACGTTTAATTAGGCCTAACGAAGCGGTGTTAATTAGAGAAACTTCATTTTATGTGGGGGAGTTGAAAAGTGATTTCCTTAATTTGAAGTTACAATTAGGATTGCTGAAAAAAGATCCAGACCGTCTAGCGTCAGTCCAGGCATTAATTAAAAAGTTAATTGCTGAAATTAATACAACAATTGCTAAAGGTGCGGGTCAATTCGGATTAGTGCCATTCGCAGCAGTTTTGGAAAAACAATTAAAACCATTCATTAATAAATTAAAGAAATTATCTGCTTAAGTTTTTTTCTTTTTTTTTTAATTTTTATTCTAATCCCAAGAAAATTTGTCAAGTTTAAACTCTGATTCTGGTTCTCCACGCAAAACCCAATGGTCTAAACATCTGGCTTGATAGAAAAATTTGTCTCCTCTTTTTTTTGCACCGCCGGGCATAACTAACGGGTCACCATCTTCTGCTTCATAAACATTTCCAGAAATTTCTTTCATTCTTTGATTTTCAGTTGCTGGATCACCACATTTAACACATAAAGCGTGATTCATATGAACTCGGTTAGCAAGACACATTAATTTTGAAACATCACCAAATTTCCCCCTGTTAAATCCTCGTGGTAAACCTGTGCCCCAAAATTTGTGCCCTTGAGGTTGGTATTCAAATATTAAATCATAAATCCCTTGAAGAAATTGTAGTTCATCAAGTAAACTGTTTTTGATATGTGGGTGGGCACTTAAATATTCTCCAATGTCAGCAGCAGTATCTACCATTACTGAAGATACTTTTTCTCCGTTGTGTAATGTTACGTTACCTTCATCAAATACCTTTTTCTTTTCTTTACCATCCTCTCCATAACGATCATCACCAATCCATTTAAACACCACGTAATCTATCCCTTTGTGATCTAACTTACTTAATTCTCGTTTCCATTTCTTAGATTTACCACCAAACATTGGTCCCACAAAACATTCTAATGAACCGGCTAATTGCCGTGATATTGGTGGGCAATCATGATGATAATGGTGGGTGCAAACCGGATCATACTGATCTTCATTTTTTTTACTTCTGTTAGCTTCAAAATTTAAACAGTTGTGGTAAGAACAGATCGCTTTGGCAAGAATCACTCTGTCTGCAAGGGCCATAAAGTCTGGCATTTTTTTGTATGGTTGGCCTTGAGAATCAAGGTTCAATCCAGAGATGATCACATTTCTGTTACTTCTAACCATAGCGTCAGTTAAATCAATTATTCTTGAATCTTGATAATGGGGCGCACCAGCAATAATTATTGTACTTGTCTCTGAGATGATTTTATTATAAATTTCATTAACATTTTCTGTAATGATTGTTTTATGTTTACCAATCTGTTCAGGATTCTTTTCATCATCAGGATGTCTGAAAACGAGAATGTTTGTATCAGTTTTATAGCCACTATCCACAGAAGCGTCAAGAAAAGATTCTAATTCTTCAGTTTTTTCAGAACCTACGGGGCCAGAAATAACAGTTAAACTTCCTTGTTTGAATGGTTTAGCTTTTAGAGACATAGTAAAAAAATCACCCCTTTTTTAATCATCTATCTAAAATTACAAAATGTTACTTATTAATAAGTGTTATTTTCCTGTAACAGATATGTTTCAGTAGTTGATTACATTTTTAGTAACAATTTTTTGTATTTGTTACTCTTCATTACTTTTCATTACTCTTCACTACAATAATCTATATAAAGCATTTCTTCTCCATATCTTTGATGCTTTTACGACAATTAAAACTTGACAATGTTCGTTCTTATTTAAATGAAACAATAAACTTTTCTTCTGGTTCAACTCTTCTCTCGGGAGATATTGGGACTGGTAAATCTACAATTTTATTAGCGATAGAGTTTGCTTTGTTCGGAACAAGCAGAACAGATTTACCAGCAGAAGCATTACTAAGAAAAAGTAGTTCTCTAGCTAGCGTAGAATTAAGTTTTACTGTTAATGATAAAGAAGTTACTATTAAAAGATCACTTAAAAAAGAAAGAAACACGATCAAACAAATCGCTGGACATTTAATAATTAACGGGATGAAGAAAGATTTAACTCCAGTAGAATTGAAAGCTGAAATTGTAAGTTTGTTAGGTTACCCAGAAGAGTTTATTACTAAAAGTAAGAATTATATTTTCCGGTACACTATTTATACCCCGCAAGAAGAGATGAAATTTGTTCTTCAAGAAAATCCTGATGTGCGTCTAGATGTTCTCAGAAAAATATTTAATATTGATAAGTACAAAATTATCCGAGATAATATTCAACTTTCCCTTAAACAAATGAGACGTAACATTGCTATTTTGGGAACAAGAACTGAAAGTTTGGAAGATTATAAGAACAAATTAACCTTGTTTGGGAATGAAAAAGAACGGTTAGAAAAAGAATTATTTGAATTATCTCCAAAAATAATTGAACAGAAAGAAAAAATAGTTCAACAAAAACAGGACTTATTAAATTTAGAACAAGACCAAAAACTGTATCTTGATTTGAAACAGAAGAGTGAAACCATCTCCGTTTTAAGTAAAGATAAATTTCAACAACTTGATTCTTTGAATTTGAAGAAAGAACAATTACAAACAGAAATTGATGAACTATCACTTCCTGAAGGGCAAACGGTTGAACAATTACAAGCATTAATTAGTAAGTATGAAGAAGAAAAAACTAAAATTTTAACAGAAAAAACAAGTTTGCAACAAAAAGTCAGTCAACTACAAGAAATGATTAAAGAGAAACAACACCAATTAGTTATTGTTAATGAAGAAATATCTTCCATTGCGGAAAAAGAACAGTTTAAACAGCAATTAACTGTTGAGATTGCAGAGAAAGATAAAATTAATCAAGATAGGTTACAATTGGAAGAACTTCTTCTTAAAACTTCAGAATTAGTTACTAAAAATAAAACTTTACTGGTTCAATCTCAAGAATTAAAATCTACATTTACTAGTCTTAAAAATTGTCCAACTTGTTTACAGGACGTTTCTCAAGAACATAAACAAAAAATTCAATTTCAAGAAGATGAAAAAATTAAACAAGCTGAGAACCTTCTTTCTAATCTTAACACTAAAAAATCAGACATTATGGTTCAGAGAGGAGAGGTACAACAAAAAGTTGAACAGTTATTGGAAAAAGAAAATCTGTTGCTTAAAACTAGTTTAGAACTTAAACAGTTGGAAGAAAAAAATGAACAACTTCAAAAGGATAAGGATCAATTAAAATCATGGGCCCAAGAAAATAATGTTTTAATGCAACAACTTAACAAGTTTAATGATGAGAATAAAGTTGAAGAAATTAACTTTAACTTGAAAGAGTATCAACAATCATTAAATTTGATTTCAAAAAAAGTTCATTTGCAAAAAAGTTATGAAGATATTAATCAACAGATTGTTCAGGCAAAAACTCAATTTGATGATTTGAAGCAACAGTCAGAATCTGTTAAATCTCGCCTGTTAGGAATGGAAGATTTGACTACTAAAATTAATCTGGTTAAAGATTTTTATATTGATCTAACTGAAAATGAAAAAAACTTATCAGTTAAACAAGCTCAGTTAGAGACACAGAAAAATGAGATTATTAAACAGGAATTAGAATTGGGTGAAACTGTTAATAAGTTAGTTAAAGAAAAAAGTAAAATGTTAAGGTTGAAAGAGCTCCATCATTGGTTAGATGCCCATTTCTTAAAATTAACTTACACTATTGAAAAGCAGGTGATGTTAAATATTCATTATCTTTTTAATCAATTATTTCAAGAATGGTTCTCTATCCTTATTGATGACGAAAATGTTATCTCTCGAATAGATGATACTTATACCCCAATTATTGAACTTAACGGTTATGAAATCTCTTTCAACAATCTTTCTGGAGGGGAGAAAACATCTGCTGCTTTAGCTTACCGATTAGCTTTAAACAAAGTTATTAACGAAGTTGTCCATGAAATTAAAACTAAAGATCTTCTGATTTTGGACGAACCTACTGACGGTTTTTCTTCTGAACAACTTGATAAAGTTAGGGACGTTTTAGAAAAATTAAGTTTGAAACAAATAATTATTGTTTCGCATGAAACTAAGATTGAAAGTTTTGTGGAAAATATTGTTAGGATTAACAAAAATGATGGTGTTAGTCAAGTTGTTTAAGTTGGAAATACATTTCTTCAATCTCGATACTAGAAAACAACTATCTCTACCTAATGATTGCTGACGAGAAACGTTTAAATAAGATTTTTCAAGTCTTTTTTTTAATATGAAAAAATTAGATTTAATGCCTTCTGGACAGTGGGATGATGATTGTGTTAATAAAGAAACACAAAGAAGAATTATAAAAAAAGGAAAAGGTTATACTATACACAATTTAGTTTATCATTTGTCAAATTTGGATGACAACAAAAAATTAGTTCATCGAGATATTGGGTTAGTTTATTCCTCGTTAGTTCTTAATTTTCCTAAGAATTCTTATGTTAGTCAGTTAGATAATCATAGTCCTGGTGAACTTGTTAGGTCATTTAAGAAAAGGTTTCAAGATTTAACAAGAGTAAGCTTCTTTAAATTATATCAACATTTATCTTTATCAAGAGATATTAAAGATTTTTCTTCATTAGAAAATATTTATTTTGAGAATATGGTTGAAAAAGTTTATGGTGCTCTTGGAGATAACCAAAATACCATTGAATGGCAAATTTCATCATTAATGAAAAATGAAGGTTTTATGGATGATGGTCTTCACACTAAAATAGGAGAAGCTTTAGAATTAGGGGCCAGAGATTTTTATCAAGAATTTAAGATTGAAAATAATGATCCTAAATTTCAGGAATATAATAAGATTCTAGAAAGTATAAAGGGGATTTCACGTTAAGTGATTAAAAAAATGAGTGATAGAAAAAAATTTTTACCAGATACCAGTTCATTGGTAGATGATTCTGGGCTACTTTACAAATTATTTGAAGGGAATGATGTTCAAATTCATTATAAAGTTCTTGAAGAGTTAGACTCTTTTAAAACAAATTATAAGAAAGGTCCTGAAGAAAGAGGAAATGCCCGTAAATCATTAAACATTATTAAAGATTCAATAGCAGGTTTTGTTGGTGATCCTTTACCAGTGGGTAATGGTGGAACAATTACTATAGTAGAAAATGAAAATGAGAAAACTTATACTCATGCAGATCCAGCAATGCTTGATTATCTTAAAGAACAATATAGTAAAACCAATGAAGTTATTTTAATTTCTGAAGATACTGGTTTTGTTGCTAGAGCTTGGGCAAGAAAGTACAAAGCACAAAGTAATCGTAGTAAAAGAAAAGGTAAATCTTTAGATGAAATTTTTTCTCTTCCTGATTGTGTTGATTTATCCCCCGAATTAAGAAAGAAATTGCGTGAGGGTCAGCCAGTATCCATTGGTAATGATGAACTTAATCAATATAATCCAAATATTCAGAAATTAATCCATAATCAATATTTACATTTAGATCGTGAGGCTTTGGCTTTACGATATTCTAATAGTGGTAATGTTCATAATTTTAATCCTTTATGGGTTGGTGATAATACAATCATTCAAGGAATATATCCAAAGAATAAAGACCAGAAATATGCGATGGATGCTTGTTTAGATGATAAAAGAAAATATGTTTCACTTATTGGTAAAGCAGGAACTGGAAAAACATTGGTTGCTTTAGCTTGTGGATTGCATTCTGTATTAGAAACAAAAAAATATGAAAAACTGATTGTAGTTAGATCTACTGCTCCATTAGGAAGAGAAATTGGCTTCTTGCCAGGATCTGTTGAACAAAAAATGGACCCTTATTTTGGACCAATTAGAGATAATATGGAAGTTATTTTCAAACGGAGAAGAGTTATTCCCGGTTCTAAAAGGAAAGGTTCTGAAGAAGGTGAAGTTGATACTATGGAATTAGAATATTACTTAAATACCGGGGTCATTCAATTTCTTCCTTTAACTTATATGAGAGGTAGAAGTATTCCAGATGCATTCATTGTTTTTGATGAAGCTCAAAATTTAACTTCTAGTATTGCAAAAACAATACTTACTAGGCCAAATGAAACTTCAAAAATAGTTTTTACCGGTGATCCTTTTCAAATAGATGAACCTTATTTAGATACAGAGAATAACGGTTTGACTTACTCTACTAAAAGATTTTTAGGTCAAGATATTTTTAGTACTGTTATCTTAAAGAAAGGTGAAAGAAGTGAATTGGCAGAATTAGCAGCAGATTTACTTTAATTTTTCATTTTCAAATTTATTTAACAACAGCTTCTAAACTTTTAATTGCTACTTCTAACTGTTTATCACTTGGTTCTTTTGTAGTAATTCGTTGTAACCATAATCCTGGTGAGACAAAGAATTTTACAATTTTACTTTTTCTATACTTACCACTTAATTTAATTATTTCGTAGGCAATAGCTGCAATAACTGGCATTAATAATATTCTGCCAATAAACTTCACCCATAACGGGCCTTTAATTAAAGTGAAAATTATTATTGATAAGATTAAAACTACAAAAAGAAACGATGTGCCACATCTTGGATGTAATCGTGAATACTTTTTAGCGTTATGGATATTCAAATCTTCTTTAGCTTCATAACAAGCAATTGTTTTATGTTCTGCACCATGGTATTGAAATAGTGTTTGAACATCTTTCATAAATGAGATTAATACTAAATATCCTATGAATAAAATAACTCTTAAAGCTCCGTCTAAGATGTCGAACCAGATTCCTTCAGAATGAATCCAGTTAGCTGCAAAGAATGGTAAAACTACAAATATTAAAATTGCAAATAATAGCGAAATAACAATTGTTCCAATAACTTCTTTTTTTGTTAATTTCTCTTCTTTTTCTAATTGTTGGTTACTGCTCCAGATTAATGCTTTAACACCATCATATAAAGTGTATCCTAAACCGACAACCCCTCGAATGAAAGGTTTTTGAAAATATTTTGGATATTTACTACTTTTTTCTTTCTTAACTTTAATTTTTCCTTCTTTTGTCCTTACAGCTACAGCGAATTTATTCTTGTTACGCATCATTACGCCTTCAATTACTGCTTGGCCCCCTACATCCATTTTAAAAACTAGATATTCGCAACTATATAAAATTAACTTTTAAAATCAGATTTTTTGATAAAAATCAATAAATAACTCTTTAGAAATGTTTAACCCTGCTTCTAAGAAATGTTTTGCGAGGTTGTAAGCATCTTTATTGAAATCTTTACTTTTCTTAAAGTTAAGTAACCTTTGTAAAGTAAATGTACAAATGTAACCTTGGTTAATATTAATAACCATATCTTTTTCTGTATTGCTTTTAGTTTTTTTTGTTAAAGTAAAGTTTTTAGGAGAAAAAATTAAATTTTTGTAAATGTAATTGTTATTTTTTTCTTTAAACCCTTTGGATTCTAATTCTGCAATAGCTAAGTTTGATAAAATATCTTTTTTATCTTTGAATGTTTTATTGATTGCAAAAAATTCTTTCTTTTTTTCTAGAACTTGGACACTTCCAAGATACTGTTTTACTTTTTGTCTTGGGCCAGATTTAGTGTTAATTGTTTCTACCAAATAAGCGTATTTTTTGTTATTAATTTTCTTAATACGTATATAGGCCATATAAAGTTAATGTGAAACACATATATATAAGCGTTTCGTGCTATATACATGTTGGATTTAAATGCTCCTTTTAACAGATGTGTAGAGTGTAATGAGGTTATAACTAATCCTATTTGTTCTAGTTGTTTATCTCAAAGTATGAGGGATATGGTTAGTCAGAATGATCCTGAACTTGCAAAAGAAATTATTGGTGTTGAAGTTTTGGGTGATACTTGTTGTATCCGTTGCGGTAATAAAATGGGTTTGTGTGCACCCTGTTTTAGTTATGATATTTACAACTTTTTAGAAACAAGGAATAAATTGTTAGCACAAGATTTCATGGGTAGGTTTGATTTTGATTTAAGAAATCAATTGGTAAATTTTGATTAAGAAAATGAACTTATTTTATTCAACTGTTTCTTCAATAATCTCTTCAGTAGTTTCTTCTTCTTCTTCTTCTTCTATTGGTAATTCTTCTTCAACAGTTTCCTCATTGTTTGTTGTAGATTCTTCTGTTTCTTCAATAATTGGTTCAGTTTCTTCTTCAACGATTAACTCTTCTTCTATTACTTCTTCACTATTTTCTTCTTCAACTACTGGCGATTCTTCTTCAATCTCTTCTTCCATTGCTGTTTCTTCTATTATCTCTTCAACGTCCTCTTCAACTATTGGTATCGCTTCTTCTTCTATTGTTTCTTCTGTGTCATCTTCTTTTATCGGTCTTTCTCTTCTCTTTTGAGTCGTAGTAGTAGTTGTTGTAGCAACAACTTTTTTATTACAATCAATTCCCATCAACCTTAACTCTGTCTCACTTAAACACTGCTTAAGTGCTTTACAATACTGATTAGGATTAAGTTCGGGGTTAAGTTTAAAACCTTCTTCAATAAACTTTGAAGGTAATATATAAACATTTTTTTCTTCTTCACTATTAATTCTTTTAAAATTGTTACAAGTAGGAAAATTTGTAAGAAGATCAAAACTTTTCCAATTGTTAAACTTAAGTGCTAAATCATAATTAAGATGGTCACTTTCACAGCTGGAATCAATTTTTTCAATAGTATGTTGGTTAACGGTTTTTAATATTTTATATGACGTATCTATTTCTTCATCTTCTACTTGAACACAAATACTTACTGAATCAACTAGTCTGTAGAAAGGGTTAACCATAATATTTTTTTCTAAAGTATCTTTCACTGCTAAATCTAACTCTTCTGGACTTTGAAAATGGATAGCTTTTCCAGTTGTAACGCCTTTAAACAATAGTAATGATCCGACAATTAAAAGAGCGCTGACAATTAAAATACTAAATATTTTTTTATGATCAGGTCCGACATTTTTCAGAATATTATTTTGAACTTTATGAGCTTTATTTTGTGCTTGTTTTTGTTTTGGTTGAAGCATTACTCCAGGTGTTACTCGGCCTTGTAAATAATTTTTATAATTATGTTTCATTGTTTCTTTATAGGCCCAGTCAATATCTTTTTCTTGCCAACCTGCTTTAATCAAATGTGCTTTAATCACTGGATATTTTTTTCCTTGTTTAATATGGGAAGTAATGTAATGGATAATTTCTTGATTAAGTTGTAAACCATTTTCTTTTTTGCCATTAATATAATATACCACTCCTAAAGCTACGGCAATAGCTAGGAGAATAAAGAAAATAAAAGTTAATACTTTAGTAAGTGTTTGTTGCTTAGCTAAATCTTTTTCAACATTACCCAATTCTGATTTGGTTGTATCTAAATTTGTCTGTAATCCTGCCATGCCAGTAGAAACACTTTTTAATTCCTTATCCAACTCTTCTTTAGTTTGTTTTTGTTGTGATTCAATTATTTGGATACTGGTGTCAGTATTTCCAATTTTATTACTTAATTCTGATAATTGTTGGTTAATTTGTGTAGACGTGGTTTCTAAACCAGTAATTTTTTCTTTTAAATTAGACACTTCAGTTTCTAAAACAGCCGTTCGAGAATTCAATGTTCCTGGAACGTTGGGTTGAGATTCTAATTCTTCTTCAATCTCTTCAAGAATGTCGATACAAGTTTCAGTTTCTAAATCACAATAATCAAAATCTAAGCTAGTACATATTTCATCTTCTGTACAAGGAAATTCTGTATCTTCTTCTAAGATGGTTATTGTTTCTTCATTTGCACAAAAACCACTCTCCAAATCACAATAATCATACTCCATTAAGTTACAGAGTTCATCATCTACGCATTCAATTAGTTCCTCTTCTTCTATGTTTTCGTCTTCAGTTGCTAATATTTCTTCATCTTCCGAGTCTATTGGTAAAAAACAAGTGCCAGTTTCTAAGTTACAATAACTAGTATCTCCATATAACGCACAATCTTCATTTACTTCACAGATATCATTCATGTCAATAGGTTCTTCAGCAAACGTAGAAATAGCTAGAACTAATAAAAACGCACCTAATAATAGGTAAATGTTATTTTTTCTCATCATTCCTCTTTTAATAACGGATAAGGTTATTCTTATTATTTATATATATTTCGTTTAAGGATATATTTATATAATCTTAAAAAATACCTAATTTAAAATGTTAGACATAAATTTTGTAAGGGAAAATCCTGACTTAGTTAGGAAATCTGAAAAGAAACGTGACCATGATCCTAAATTAGTAGATGAGGTTATTAAATCTGATTTGCAATGGAAAAAAGAATTGAAAGTTATGGAAAATTTAAAACATACCAGAAATGTTGTTTCTCAAGAAATTAATCAAGCTAAAAAAAATAAAAAAGAATCTGAAGCAAAAAAGAAAATTAAAGAAATGAAATCAGTTGTTGAAAATCTTAAGAAAGTTGAAAAAAAAGTTAACAAATTATTAAAAAAACGTAATGATACTTTGAAATTGATTGGCAATGTTTTACATGATTCTGTTCCGAAAGGTAAAGATGATTCTGAAAATGTTGAATTACGTAAATGGGGTAAACTTCCTAAGTTTGATTTTCCGATCAAGGACCATATTGAACTGGCTGAAGAACTGGATTTAATTGATTTGGATACTGCTGCTAAGGTTTCTGGATCAAGATTTTACTATCTGAAAAATGAAGCTGTTTTACTTAGCCAAGCGTTACAAAGATTTGCTATTGATAAAATGCGTGAGAAAGGTTATACTTTAATTCAAACACCTTTCATGTTAAACAGAGCTGCTTTAGAAGGTGGTGTGAACTTATCTGAATTTGAAGATACCATTTACAAAATTGAAGGAGAAGATCTTTATTTAATTGCTACTTCTGAACACCCATTAATTGCGTTAAAGAAAGATGAACTGCTGAATGAAAATGATTTACCTAAAATGATTTGCGGGGTAAGTGCTTGTTTTAGGAAAGAACTTGGTACTCATGGCCGGGATGATAAAGGAATATTTAGGGTTCATCAATTTAACAAGATCGAACAAATAATTTATTGTCTTCCTGAAGAGTCACCAATGTATTTTGATATGTTGCAAGCTAATGCAGAAGCACTTTTTAAAGAATTAGGACTTCCATTCAGAGTTGTAAACATTTGTACTGGTGATATTGGTAATAAACAATCTTTACAGAATGATATTGAAGCTTGGTTCCCTGGACAGAAAGATAAGAAAGGCGCATATCGGGAAGTTACTAGTTGCAGTAACTGTTTAGATTATCAGGCTGTAACTTTGAATACTAAAGTAAAAAGAAAAGACGGAACTAAACAGTACGTTCATTTGTTGAATAATACTGCTCTAACAGATACTCGGCCAATTGCCGCGATTCTGGAGAATTTTCAGACTAAGAATGGAACTGTAAAAATTCCTAAAGTTCTTTGGCCGTACATGGGCGGAATTAAAGAAATTAAAAGGAAATGACTTAATTTTCATTCAAAATAAAGTTTTTTCTCGTCGAGATTTACTTTTTTGTTTTTTATTTGCCGATTTCTTGTTCTCTATTATATTATCACTCATTCATTTATTACTTAGACAGATTATCTGATAAACAGGTTTATATCCCTATAAAAACACACAATAGTATAACGCATGGAGGCGATATGAAAATGGAAATCGGTGTCTTAGAGGCACTTGTAAGAAAACTTGAACAACAACAAAAAGTAATGAAAAACCAACTTTATACAGGTGAACTTCCTGACGGTAATGAAGTTCGTGAGCATGAAGAGTACATAACTACCTTAGGTAATTTCGAGGTAACCTTAAAAGCTAAATGTCAATATGATTTTTATGCGGATGAGGAATCAAGAGAAATTCTTATGCAGATTGATATGAGGCATAAACCTTTAGAACAGCCTTTAATCATTAAAGCTGAGAAAAATAACTGCTTATACAAGTTGTTATCAAACCTTCTTGAAACATACAGACATAAAGCAATGTCTGTCCCTAAATGTACACCTCAAGAAGCTTACCAAGAGCTTAAAACTTTAGTGTTGTAGTTGCCTAAATAAAAACAGCACTTTAAGAAAGTTGTAAAAAAGCTTTCTTAACTTTTTTCTTATTATTGTAAGAATAAACTAATCATAATAATCTATTTAATTCTGTTGTACATTTATCTGCAACAAATAATTAAATACTTGTTTTGGTTTTATTTATATTAGAATAAATAAATGGAGATGAAATAAAAATATGAAAAAAATGATTTGTGCGGTTGCAATGCTTGCTACTTTAATGGGTGCAGGTAGTTGTGGACATGAAAAAATTGTAAGAGAGTTTAAAGAACAAGAACATGTTTTGAAAGTTGGTGAAGGGATAATCTGTGAGAACGGTTCTCGAGATTTAATTGAAGGTGGTTTCAAATATGCAGGTATGCCAAACGAAGAAACTTTTACTGTGGTTCCTTCTTTTTGGAAGAAAGGATATAACTTATATTTCCCTGTTGGTGCTGAAATAATAGGGGAGTCCGTTAAAGTAGTTGAAGTAACCCCTGAATATTTAACAGTTAAATGTGAATAAAAATAATTTTTTCACTTTTTTCTTTTTCTTTTCCCCCCATATCATAGGTACATCGGTGGATTAAAGAAATTAAAAGAAAATAAAAAAATCTTTTTATTTTTTATTGAAGAAGATCTTCTATTCCTGGTTTACGTTCATTCCATAATTCTCTTAGCCAACTATTCCAGCAACCAAAAACTAGTGGTTCTGATTCCCAATGTTCATATGTTTCTACAACTTGTCCATCATCACCCTTTGTTTCTTTACCACATTTAACTACACTAAATCCTTGGTCAAAATAACATGTCTCTTTACTTACCTTATCCTTATCATAGTCAGTTACTTTTCTAGTAATTGTTCTTTCTTTAGTGTTATATTCGAATTCTTCCATAGTGTTGCCTTTAGTTTGCTTGACTAGTTTTCCTCTTTGGTAAATTTTTATTTTTGGCAATTGACCTTTTTTTATGGGATGATTTTCAAGTACTCTGTTAATGTCACTAGGTCCTGTGGCACTACCTAAATCGGGACATGATTCCTCTGTGTCTACCCATTCTCCATCATCAAAAATATACTTTTCTCCTTTATAATTACATATTTCATCTATTCTGCTTGTTTTTCCTTTTTGGTAATCATCTATAGCTAAACTTGCCATAGACGTAACTGCTCCCCCTTGATTCCTCAGCCCAACAGGAATGTTGTTTTCTGTTTTACATCCACCAAAAGAACCCAGAATTAAAGTTGCTAATCCAGTTACTAAAACATTTTTCATCTTACTAACATATTCCATTTTTAATTTCCTTCCATATTTTTTTTATGAAGGGACTAAAAACATTTTTTGTTTTTAATTTCCTCCATGGCTTTTATTGATGATGGTTTGGGTTTATGAAAGCTTGTTTTAAAAAATTGTTTGATGTAAATAAAAACCGTTTTAGTTTTTTATTTTATTAGGTTTCTAATAATCACTCTACCTTTGTGAGGTTGGAAAATAAATGAGTGGTTTCTTCTATAATAACAAAATTTATATACTTATTCTGATTTCACCCTAATTACAATGGTGAAATTAAACAAACGTGATAAAAAACTTTTAAAAATATTAGACTTAGATGCTCGGCAAAGCAACATTCAAATTGCTAAAAAAATAAAAATTAGTAAGAATGTTGTTAATTATAATATCAAGAGATTGGAAGATGAGAAATTAATTAAAGGATATAATACTATTGTTGATGCATCAAAGTTAGGCTATTACTTTTTTCATGTTTATATTGATTTTTATGAGCGAGATATCAATATTGATGATGAACTAATTGACTATTTAATAAAAATTAAAGAATCCACTTTGGTTGCTAGGTTAGTTGGTAATTGGGACGTTTTGGCTGGATTTCATGTTAAAGATATTCACTCTTTTAGAGAGGTTTGGTTTAAAGTTCTTGGAAAATTTAGAAAACATATCAAAGATTATCATGTTAGTTTGGTCACAGAAGAAATTCTATTTAGAAGAGCATACCTTATTGATGAGAAAAAAGATTTGATGGAAAAATATTGGACTTTAGGAAAAAGTTCTCCGGAAGTTATTAATGATCTTGATTGGGAAATTCTTAATATGTTAGTTTATAACGCTAGAACACCTATAACAGATATTGCTCTAAAAACAAAAATGAGTAGCATGGCAATAATTTACCGAATAAAACAATTAGTTAAGAAAAACATCATTGTTGGTTATCGTGCAAGTGTTGATTTTACTAAATTGGGTTATGAATATTATCGAGTTAATATGCATTTAGATGATATTAAAGCCATTTCCAAGTTGATTGGATTTTGTCATGCAAATCCTAATATAGTCAAAGTAATGAAATCTATTAGCGATTTTGATTTTGAGTTTGACATGGAAATTTCTAACTTTGATCAGTTTCAAAATATCATTGACGAGATGAAAACACAGTTTCCAGGAACTATTAGGAATTATACTTATTTTAAGCTTTTGAAGTATTACAAGAGAGTTTATTTGCCTAGTTAGTTTTTTCCAGTAATTATTTGTTCTTTTCTTTTCTTTTCCTGTTATTCTTCTTATTATGACTCATTATCCCCTCATTAGTTTTATCTAATTATTAATAATTCTTAATGATAAATGATTTGGAGGGGAAAATAAAATGATGAATTATGAACATTTAGAAATGATTGTTGCAAAAGAAGTAGATTGGAAAAAGACAATTGAAAAAATGGAAACTAAAGATTTAGGTAAATTGTATTGCCCAGATCTTAAGTGTAAAGAAGATTCTGTCGGGTACAAAGTACCTGGGATTATTGAAGAAGCTCATATAATTTACAAAGATTAAATTTAGAAATAAAAATATAACGGAGATGAAATAAAATGACAAATAAAATAATTACTCCTGCTGAGATAATTCAAAGCGGAGGAATAAAGTATTGGAATACTAATGGAAAATTATACCTTCCAGAAAATATTGACGAAGGAACTACTGTTGAAGTAAAACCTACTTTAACAAAAGAAGAAAGAACAATTGAAGAAATTGCTGGTCCCGGAAAAGTTGTAAAAGAAAAAGCCGGATTAGTATTAGTTGGTGAACCAACCACTTTGAGTAAAGTTCTTACAGAAGCAAAAGAAGTTCTACGAAGATTAACAACTCCAAAAAATTTGGCTTACGCAATCGGAGTTGGTTGTGCAATAGTGTCACCAATAGTTTTAGCAGATGACGCTCAAACAACTGGTTCTTTAGAATTAATGACCGGAGATCAATACTCTACATTAGATACTAAAGTATCTACTAAAGTTGCAGATGACGTTAATTTGTTTTTAAGACAAATAACCACAATGGACTACGAAAACAATGTTAGCTTTTTTGGTTTAATGGACTTAAGTTACAACTTAGTTGGTGGTTTAGATGTTGTTGGAGAAGTTCAAGCAGCACCTGGCATGGGAGTTATTCCAAGAATTGGTTTACAATACTTCCAAATGTCAGGAGACTTTGGATTGTATACTTTAGCAACAGCAGGTAATATCGATACTCCAGATGGAGAATTTGTAGTTAACTTAAGTTATAGTCCAGAATTAAGTGAAGATGTTAACTTGTTAACAAACTTGGAAGGTCTTACTAGTGTAGGTGAAGATGGCCATAATTTTAGTGTACAAAAACTAAGGTTAGGTGTAACACTAATGGATCGATACCAACTTGGTGCAGCTGGAGATTTGCTTGAAGTAGGTAACACTGGAGAACTAAGTTACAATTTGGGTGGATTCCTAGGATTAAAACTTTAATTTTTTTTATTTTTTTTAAATAAAAAAATAAAACGGAGAAATGAAAATGAAAAAAACAGCAGTAACGTTAGCATTACTGGCAGGTCTCTTAGGGACCGGTGGTTGTGCTGTAAAAGATAGTTGTACTATGGGGGAAACTATTGGAACAGAACTTACTTTAAAAGTTGGTGAATTTGGTTCTTGTGGTGGGATGACTGATTCTGAGTTAAAAAGTGGTCTTACCTATGCAGGCATGTCTGATAAAGACATTTTTACAGTTGTTAAGTCTTACACCTATATGGCATACAACCTTTATTTTCCTGTGGAAACTAAGGAACTTGAAGAGGGACTAACTGTTCTAGAGGTAACTCCAGAATATTTGAAACTTGAATGTGAATAGAAAGAATGGAGATAAAATAAAATGAAAACTGAAAAAAGATTAGAAGAGAAAATCATTGAAGCAGAAACATTTCTGCCGGGAGTGGGAGAAATGCTAAAACCAATTTCAAAAAGGAATGGTGCAAGGTATCATAATGAACATCCAACCGATGTAGAATACTTAGAAATTCATGGACATAAAGTTGTGGCAGCTAAATGGGAAGCACGTTATTGGCATGAATTCAAAGGAGGAGTTGGAACAAATGAATGGGCAGTAGTATATTTATTTGCTGAAAATGAAATTAAAGAGAAAGTAATTAGTGGAACAATGACCAGGGATCAGTTTTCTTCTAGTTTTGATAGAAGAAATTTATTGTATCATGATTATATTGGTTTAGAAGCTTTAGCAGATGATAAAGTAGAAGTTGCTTGGGTTAAGCATGATGGGACAAAAGGGCTTACTTATGTTATTGATTTGGAATAATTGATTTAAATTAATCCAATAACTATTTTTAATTGTACTTTTTTTTACTTTGCACTAGAAAATGTTCCAAACTTTTATGTATTCTTTGTTCTATTAATATTTAATAAATAAAAAATGGGGGTTAGATAAAATGAAATTAGTTGAAATGTTAGGTGAATGTGTTGGTAGTGTTGAGGAAAAAGTAGTTGTGGGGATGATGTTGAAAAGGGAAGAAGTAGGTCTAGATGAATTAAAAGAGGGAAAAGAGTGGTATGAAAGTAAATATGGGGCAGTAGATTATAGGATCATTATGGAATTAGATAAAAGAGGAGAATTGGATAAAGAAGTAAGTGAATATAAAGTGTTAGTTTAATGAGTAAGTAATTTTTTTTCTAAAATTTAGATTGTCTTATTGATGCTCTTGGTGGTGTTCCTCCTCCTGGTGGTCTTGATTGTAACCAGAGGATTTGTCCTTTCATATATTTGATATCTTCTACTATTGCTGTTAATTCTTCTTTTAACTGAGTGTTTTCAGATTTAAGTCTTTTAACGTTATCTTCAATTTTTTTGTCAATTTTTTTGTTAGAATTTGCAACAGATTTTTCTAACTTTTCTATCATTACAAATGTCCCATATAAACTTGTTAACAATTCTTTAGATAATGTGAAAGATTTATCAAATGTACACTCACTAAATTTAAGCACTTTTTGATTTAAATCTTTAATTGTAGCAAGTATTTTCCATTCAGCTTTAAATTCATGTCTTAATTCTTTGTACTCGTTTCCTAAATAATTGTAACATTTTTCTAATTCTTTTTTAGCATTCATTTTGATAACAGGTATAATCAATAAGGTATATAAATTTTCTGATTTTTCAATTTTGATTCCAAAAATTTAATAAACTAATCTTTTTCTTAAGAAATTGAGGTGCATGAATTATGAACATAATTAAATTTGGCGGATCAATAGTTAACCCTGACGGGAAATATGATAATAAAGTAATTAAAGAATTTATTAAACTTGTAACAGATAAACCTAAAGAAAAATTTCTTTTTGTTGTTGGTGGCGGTAAAATTTGTCGGAACGTCCAGAATTCAGCACAACCTTTTTTAGAAGAATCTCAACCAAACCAAAAAATGGTCCATTACGGAAATGATTGGTTAGGGATTGCAACAACAAAAATCAATGCTAATTATGTTAGAGAGATGTTTGCTAATGTCTTTGGCGATGAAGTATATCCGGAAATTATTTTAGATCCTACTGTGAAAATTAAATCTTCAGCAAGAATATTCTTTACTGGCGGTTGGAAACCGGGCCATAGTACCGATACAGATATGATGTTAATGGCAGAAACTTTCCAGGCAGACAAAGTTTTTAAAATCAGCGATTTTGAAATTGTAAAAAATGTTCGGCCTTTAGACATCCATGGTAAAAGTAAAGAAGAGATGAAAAAAATTTTAGGCAAAGCGGAAGATCTATCTGAAATGACTTGGCAAGAATTAGCGGATTTGGTGGGTACAGAATGGATTCCTGGCCTGAACACTCCTTTTGATCCAGTGGCAACAAAGATTGGTTTAAAACTAAGAAATAAATTGTCTGTTTTTATTTGCAGGAAAGAACAGTTCTCTAAAGCTTTGCAAGGTGAAAAGTTTCGAGGAACAATTGTTAAAGGATAACAAAGTAACTTAATTTTTTTTAATTTAATTAACTATTACAGTAACAAAAAGTATTTAAACTGTAAAACATTCATTATTAATTAAAATGGAATGGTTCAGTAATTTTTTTGGAGGAAATAAGAAAAATGTTGTTTCTAAAAAGAATTCAAAATCTAGACAAGAACATTTTCTTAGAGATTATAGAACTTTAAAAAGAAAAGTGAAACCGTTACTTTATGATCCTACTGGTTTAGTAAAAGATTTAGAAAGGATATTAAAGACTCTTAATAGTAATACTGACTTTGATAAACTTTATGATCAAGTAAAATATAATCTTGACTTGTTTAAAAAAGCACTCTTAACTTTTGAAGCTGCTGGCGATAAAGATCTTTATATTAATTCATTTAAGACTGATTATCTTAATATGGTTTTAACTTCAAAAGAGTTTATTAAACATTTAACTGATTTAAATGAATGTGCTCGTTTAGCTTCTCGTGCTGGTGAAGTGTCTTTTTTACATTTAGAAAGATATATGAAAAGGTCTATTAAATCTTGGCATAGTTTAATTGATTATTGGGATAAGATTGATAATAAATATAAAAATAAAATAGTTTGACATTATTCTTTCTTTTTTTACTTCTTGTTCTTTCTTCTAAATTGAATTTTTTTCCAAATTATGTCATGAGCATAATAAAAAAATACTTCAATGAAGTTAATACTAAACCCTGATAAAAATTAAGTAGTTCAGTTAAAAGTGTAAAATTAAATACCAATAATTGTGATAATTACTGCTAAATTCTCCAGGTAAATGTTTTAATAATTGTTCTTAAATGTAAATCCATACAATTAGAATTACACAATTAATATAAATGACTTCTAATTATAATCTTATAAATGTCATTATTTAAAGAGATGTTGAAAAGTGGTGAAACTTTATTTAGAGATACTGTTGTTCTAGATTATGATTACCAGCCAAAAGTCATGTTATTTCGAGAAACTGAACAACAAAGGTTTGCAGTTGCGATCAGACCTTTATTACAAGGTCATAACGGGAGAAACTTGTTTGTTTATGGCGTACCAGGGGTAGGAAAAACTACTGCTTGTAAACATGTTTTGCGTGAATTGGAAGAAGAAACTGAAGAAGTAGTTTCAGTTTACATTAATTGCTGGAAAGAAAATACTACTTTTAAAATTTATTCAAAAATTTGTGAAACTCTAGGGTTTAAATTTTTACAAAGTAAAAAAACTTCTGAATTGTTTACTTTGATTAAAGGAAAACTTAACAAGAAAGCGGTAGTGTTTGTTTTTGATGAAGTTGATAAACTTGAAGATACAGATTTCTTGTATACCATTTTGGAAGATATTTATCGAAAATCCATTATTTTATTAACCAATTATCGTGATACTTATTCAGAAATGGATGAACGGATTAGAAGTAGACTTAATCCAGAATTTTTAAATTTCCGTGCTTATAACGAAACAGAAATTGCTGGAATATTAAAACAGCGGCAAGAGTATGCTTTTGTCCAAAACAGTTGGGAAGATGAAGCGTTTAAAGAACTTGCTGAAAAGTGTACATCTGTGATGGATGTTCGGGTTGGTTTATATTTAATGAAAGAAGCAGGTAATTTAGCTGAAGAAAAAAGTTCTCGAAAAATTAATCTGGTTCATGTTGCTGAAGCGATCAAGAAAGTTGACGATTTTCATATTAAGCCCATGGAAGATTTAGATGCTAACTTACTTTTAATCCTTGATATGGTTAAAGATCATTCTGGTAGTAAAATTGGTGATGTTTATAGCGCTTACCAGAAACGTGGTGGCGAAATGAGTTACAAAAGTTTTCAAAGAAGAATTAACAAATTAAAAGATGGCCGATTTATCTCAACAGAGAAAGCTTACAGTAAAGATGGTACATCAACAATTATCAATTATTCTTCTGAGAAGAAATTGACTGAATTTTGAAAAATAAAAAACCAACTAAGGTGGGCGTAACTCCACAAAGCTCATCTGGGACCATCCAGGTGTAATCATCGCTCTCAATTGGTTTTAGTTACTTAGAATCTTGATTCTTTTTTAATATTATTGATACAAACTTAACAAAAAACTAGTATTTTCTTCTGCTTTCAAAGAATGCGGAGCATTCTTGTCCATGAAAATCATCTTTCCAGGAACCATCTCAATCTCTTCACCATTTAAAATAAAAGTTCCTTTGCCTTCAATTACGTAAACGAACCCTTCTTTTGTTGAAGTGTGTGTTCCAATATCTGTACCTGCGGCCATCGAGAATAAGGTTAAATTATTTTTTTCTGTTTTAGAGATAACTTTACTTAATACGCCATTAGAAGGATATTCAATTTGTTCTTTAAGGTTCATTTTTTTCTCCAAGAAAATTTAAACATTTTTCTTTAATTTCCAACATTTTCTCTTCAACTTTAACAAATTCTTCTGCCATTAAAGTTTGGTTGTTCAAATTTAAAGCTTCGTTTGCCATTGGATAAAGAATGTTATCTTCTTTACTAATATGTTCTTGAAGTAGTTGTCCGTAACTTCTAGCATTTTGAATTATTTTTTCTTTATCATTATCTATTAGGCCTTCTTGCATTGCTTTGATAAAATCTCTTCCTAAACCGTGTTCATACAACATTTGGGTTGTAGGGTCACAATGCATTTCTACTGTATCTTTTTGTAATTCTTTAAACAAAATATCTTCTTCTTTTGCATGGTGGAACTTATCTGCATAATTTTGAATAAAATAAATTGCATTTTCAAAAAAATCTTTGTTTAATTCTTTACCTGATTCTAATTCATAGCATTCTTTAAACAATAAATCAATTGCTTTGAGAATGTTTTTATGTTCTTTCATTAATATTTCTGTTGGTATCATTTTTGTTTCCCCTCATAATCTTCAATAGCTTTTCTTAAAGCTTGATCGCCAAGAACAGAACAATGAACTTTTCTTGGTGGTAAACCGCCAAGTTCTTTTACGATATCTTGCGGTTTAATTTTTTTTGCTTCTTCTAAAGTTTTACCAACAACCATTTCTGATAAAACGGAAGTTGAAGCTAATGCTGAGGCGCAACCAAAAGTTTTCCATCGACAAGCAGTAATTTTATCATCTTTAATTTTGATGTAAAATCGCATTACATCTCCACATGCTGGACTGCCTACTTCTCCAATACCATCCGCAGTTTTTTCCCAGTCGTTCTCTTCTTGATCACTTTGAAAAACATTTCTTGGTTTCAAAAAATGTTTTTTAACTTTATCTGAATAAAGCCAACATCTTCCTTTGTATCCGATAACTTCATATTTTTTTTCTGTCATTGTCTAATCTCCTCTTTATTCAAATGTACCGGTGATATTCTTCTTAAAGATGAAATTATTCCTTTAAGTTTTTTAACCACATAATTTAAATCTTCTTTTGTAGTGGATTTTCCTAAACTGAATCTGATTGACCCGTGTGCAGCATCATGTTTCAAGCCAATAGAATCCAAAACGTGGCTCACTTCTAGTTTTTCTGAGGAACAAGCAGAACCTGTTGACACTAAAATTCCCTCGTGGTCCAAATATAATAAAATTGATTCCCCTTCTACATCTAAGAACGAAATGTTTGCGTTATTAGGTAATCTTTTTGTTTTATGACCGTTAAGAAAACTTCTAGGTATTTCTTTCAAAACTTTTTCAATAAAGTCATTTCTAAGTTTTTCTATTTTTTTATTGTCTTCTTTCTGTGCAAGTTCTAAAGCTTTACTAAAACCAACAATTGCAGTTAAGTTTTCTGTTCCAGACCTTAAACCAAACTCTTGTCCACCACCATGCATTAACGGTTCTAATTTAATTCCTTTCTTAACAAAAAGTATTCCAATTCCTTTCGGACCGTAAATCTTTGATCCGTTTAAAGTCATCAAGTCTGCACCAACATTTAAATCTAAGAAACCAGCTTGACAAGCATCGGTATGGAACGGAACTTTATGTTTATTAGCAATCTTAGCGATTTCTTTTACCGGTTGAACAGTACCAATTTCATTATTGGCGTACATGATTGAAATTAAAATTGTGTCTTTTTTAATTTCTTTCTCAAGATATTTTAAATTTACTAAACCATCTTTATCAACATTAAGATAAGTTACAGAGAAGCCATTTCTTTCTAAATATTTACAGGTTTCCAATACTGCTGGATGTTCAATTTTACTAGTGATAATATGTCCTTTTCTTTTAGCAATTCCTTTAATCGCTAAATTGATTGATTCAGTTCCGCCAGAAGTGAAAATGATTTCTTCTGCTTTACAGTTAAGAATTTTTGCAACTTTATTTCTTGCTTGATGAAAAATTTCTTTTGCTTCTAATCCCATTTGATGTAAAGCGCTAGGGTTAGCATAAGTTTTTACTGCATCCATTTCTTTTTTTACTCTTGGATCTAGAGGAGTTGAAGCTGCATGGTCCAAATAGATTAGTTTAGTCATTTTTTATTACAATAGCAACATTGTTTACTTTTCTTTAAAGCACAGACTTCTTTGTAAATCTTGCAAACAATACCTTTCTTTTTCATTAAGTTGTTTAATCTAATCATTTCATCTCCCAAATTATTGTTATCTTTAAGAATATTTTTTACGGACAATTCTAATTCCGTTTCCATTTCTTGGTTGAAGATGTCTACTTTGGCTCTTTTTTGTTTTTTATACTGTGAAATTGCTGCAGGGGTAACGCCCATTATTTCTGCAACGTCTTTCTGTGCTTTACCTTCTTCTATTAATTTTAAAGCAATTTTCTTTCTAATTGCCGGTAGAATATACCACACTTCAATTTCTTGGGGGAAGATTAATTTTTTCATTTTGTTTACCTCTTTTTTTATGCTGGACAGTCTGTACAATAAACTTTACAAAGTTTATCATACAAAGACGGCGACATGCGTTCATTTTATTCACTTAGTCACCATTTTATTTATGCTGGACAATCTGTACATTGTTGACCAAACTTTCTTGCTCCACAACAAGTTGATTTTTTCCAAGTAGATATTGCTGGAGAATAGCTATTGCTAGAGTTACCATAACCAATAACTTGGTAACTCGAACTTGTTCCATATCCGCTATTTGATCCATAGTTCATTATTTTATTAACAATTGTTAACTTATTTATAAGCTTTGTGGAAAAAAGCTTAATTTGGCGAATATTTGAACTACCTTCTTTAATCCACTAGACAATTAAATTTAAAAGTAACAAGATTATAACTAAACAAAAAGGTGATTTAAATGATTAAAGGAATAATTTTTGATGTTGATAATACTTTAATAGACTTTTATAGAATGAAAAGCATGTCTATTTCAAACTCGATAGACGCGATGATTGATGCCGGTCTTAAAATTAAAAAGAAAGAAGCTTTAAAGATAATCCATGAAATATTTAATGAATTGGGGATGGAAGCTCACCTTCTTTTTCAAAGTTTTTCTAAAAAGGTTTATGGGAAAATTGATTACAAGATCGTTGCTGCCGCGATTGTTGCCCACCAAACTGTTTGGAACGGTTTTTTGCACACTTTCCCTGGCGTAATTGAATCTTTAATTGAACTTAAACAAATGGGTTTAAAATTGGGCATTGTTAGTGATGCTAGAAAAATGCACGCTTACGAACGACTTTATGGGATGAGGATTGTAGATTTTTTTGATGTTGTTGTAACTTATGATGATACTAGAAAATATAAACCCTCCCGAAGACCTTTTGTTCATGCTTTACGGAGTTTAAAATTAAAACCGGAAAATTGTGTTATGCTTGGAGATTGGATAAAAGGTGATGTTGGTGGTGCATTAAAAATGGGGATGTACGCCTGTCTAGCAAAATACGGCGCTCCAGATCATGAGTCTAGGAAAATGATGAACATGAACCACGTTAAAAAGTATGATATTCATCCTGACTTTGTTTTAAAAGAGTTTTCAGAAATTGTTGGTTTAGTAAAAAAGTTAAACAGTATTGAAGATAAGAAACATAACAAATCTAAAAAAGTGAAACGTTAAACTTTTATTTTTTTCAATGCCTTAAAGTCTTCAAACAAAACTTCTTTAATCCACTTAAAACGAAGACCAGCAGATGGATGATAAGTCACGAAATATTTCTTTTGGTACAGTTTACCATGCAAATCTTTAATTTTTTCTTTACCAGTAAGAGATTTCAAAGCAACCCTTCCCAGGATAATAATTAGTTTCGGATTAATTGTTTCAATTTGTTGATCTAACCATTTCCTGCATGTTTTTAATTCAAGAGTATTCGGGTTCCTATTTTTTGGCGGTCGACATTTAACTGTATTGGTAATGAAAACATTTTTTCTATCAATTCCTGCAGTTTCTAAAAGTTCGTTCAATAATTTTCCTGCTCTACCCATGAATGGTATTCCTTGCCGGTCTTCTTCAGCGCCAGGAGCTTCACCAACAATCATGATTTTTCCTTTACCATCTCCTGGAACAGCCAGTGTTCTAGTTTTCCAGAGTGGACAAGCTGTACATTTACGAATACTTTCTGCAAGATCAAACATGTTTATTTTTTTAGCCATACAATATTGCTCCAGCCATCACTACAATATTAGAAATGATCCATAATACTGAAGAAATGATTATTGGTTTATCTTTATGAACAAAGCCATAAATTAACCAAGGGATATTCATTATACATAAAAGAAAAAATGTTAATGCGGATACGCCAGCTGCAGTTTGGAAATAATAAATTTTAATAACTTGCGGTAAGTTCATTACTGGCCCTAAAACTGCAATGAGTAAAATAAATTTATCAAGAAAAGTAATCCATTTATTTGGGTGAGGATAATTCTTTAATCTCTGCCTTTTACGTTTATGTAAATGATGATGTGCGTGGAACATAACCATGAGAAAATCTTTAAAACTTATATAGTTAACTAATTTTTTTTATAATTAAATATCTACCAAAACTTTAGCGTACCAACCTTCTTTTGTTTGTTTCACTTCAAACATGTGCATGGTAATCGCTTTAATATCAACTTTTTGTTCATGCTTTTCTGGATTTATTTTCTCTCCATAAGCTTGACATTTGAGTTTATATTTACCATTTTCTTCTTTAACTTCACACTTTAACTTTGAAAAAATTAATCGTTCGGTATCTTTATAGAATAATAAGTCATCCAAAAAATCAAACAAAAGATATTCAATCTTCTTATTCTCACCCGTAATTTCTTTTTGTTCAGTTTGTTTAAATTCTTTTATATTAACTTGAACTTCTCCTACTGCAAGAGCGCATTGTTCAAACAGTTCTCCTAGACTTTCGGCTTCCGCTACAAAGAGTTCGTCAGCAGTATGTTCAAGGAATTTATGGTATGGTTTCATTAAGATTGGAATTGTTTAGTAGTTATATAAATGTTTTTGGTATTCAGCGAAAATTATATAAACCTAAATTACTTAGTTCTAGTAATGGCAAAGAAAAAGAGGGTAAAGAAAAACGATTTTTCTAATCGTACTGTGTTCTTGACTTTAACATTATTAATTGTTGTTCTTCTTATTGCCATGATGATTTATACTACTTATTTAGATAAAGCGAAATCAACAATTGCTGATCGGCCTTTAGAAGAACTTCCTTTACCAATAGATGACGTTACTATTGAAGAAGTTTCTGCAGAAGAAATTGTTGATGACGGAGGTCCATGATGGTAAAAGTTTCTAATAAAACAATTGTAACTATGTTGATGGTTGCGTTAGTAATCACTGTTCTCGGTACAGTTGTTAGTGTCAACCAACTAGAAGGGTTTGGCGAATATTCTGCTTTAACTGGGGCCACAGTAAGTGTTCCTGAACTTAAAGAAATAGATCCTGCTAATTTAAACGAATCTGAATTGGGTGATTGTAAAGTTTACACTTGTTGCGGTGAAGAGTGCGGGTAATTACATAACTCCAAAGAACTTTGCAGTAATGTCTGATCCTTTTCTTCCTTGTTCTTCGGTAATTGCATACATTTTTTCTATGAATTCTTCTACTGAATATTCTTTTTTAATTTCAAACCCATAAAGTTCAGCAATTGCTACGTCTGCTTCCCAGATCTGTTCTCCTTTTACTGTTTCTCTATAATCGCAACCCATCTCGCAAACTTCCTCGCAAAAGGTATCGTAAAACCAGACTATTTTCACTAAGTCGTACTCTTTAATTTTTTCAAAGTTGATTGCTGCCGGTGGATGTAAATGGTGTCCACTCATTTTATATGTTTTCATATTAGTTCAACATTCTTAGGGTTATATAACTATTTTGTCTGGTTTATAGTTCAGAATAAGAAAATGTTAATGGATAAAATTAATTTAACCTAATTTTAAATCAATTTCTTTGGCGACGTCTTTTAACTCAGAAAACATTCGTTCCATATCATGATGTAAGTCTTTAACTAAGTCTTGGATATTACTTTCTCTTAAGATATAGCCTTCCTTTTCGCGTAAAACAATTCCTGAATCCATTAGTTTTGCGAGGTGATGGACTACTGTACCTCGTGATAAATTTAATTTATCAGCAATCTCATCGGAAGTAATATGTTTGTTTTGTCTCGCTCGTCTTACTAAAGTTATGAAGACTCGGAAGCAACTACTATCTCGATCTCTAACATTAAATAATCCTAAAGAATTTCCTACCCACTGTAGTTCCTGGTTAATGTTTGGGCTATTGATTTTTCTGATTTTGATAATTGTGATTTTTTTGCCCATACAACCTTGATTCTTTTGGATTTTATAAATATTTGCCAAAAACTTTATATACTAGTTACGTTCTAAGTAGTCTACGTTGACTTAAAGTCAACGAAAGGAGTCAAATAAAAAATGATCAAAAAAGAAAAACAAGAAAATAAAAATGAATTGCAAGAAGTAAAAGAACTTTTGCAAAGGAAACAAGCAGAGCTTGAAAATTATCGGAAACAAGTTGATAAACGTTTTATAGAAATGAAAGAATTGGCAAACAAAAATTTAATTTTTAAACTATTACCAGTAGTTGATAATTTCGAACTAGCTTTAAAATCCGCTGATACTAATAGTAACCCTGAAGATTTTTTGAAAGGGGTAGAGTTAATTTATTCGCAACTATTTAGTTTCCTAGAAAATAATCATATTCAACCAATGGTAACTGAGAAAAAAGAATTTGATCCTTATTTACATGAGGCGTTAATGAAAGTTAACTCTGATTTACCTGAAAACGTGATCATAGAAGAATTACAGAAAGGTTTCATGTTACATGATAAAGTATTAAGGCACGCTAAAGTTAAAATTAGTGCTGGTAAGAAAAAAGAAGATGATTGTAAAGAATGCGCAACTGAAGATTGTAGTTGTGAAACAATTGAATAATAATCAAATGGAGGAATAAATTAAAATGACAGAAAATAAAAATGATAAAAAAGTTTCCGGGACAACTATCGGAATTGATTTAGGAACAACTTTTTCCGCAATGGCAGTTTTAGAAGGTGGAACACCAACTATTATTACTAACGCAGAAGGAACAAGAACTACACCTAGTGTAGTGCACGTTAAAGACGGCGAAGTTATTGTTGGACAAGTTGCAAGAAACCAAGCAATTGTTGATCCATTACATACTATTAGGTCCATTAAAAGAAAAATGGGTAGTAATGAAAAGATTGAAGTTGATGGTAAAGAGTATACACCGGAACAAATTTCTGCAATGGTTTTACAAAAAATGAAACGTGATGCAGAAGCTTATTTGGGTCAGCCAGTACAAAACGCAGTTATTACTGTACCTGCCTATTTTAACGATTCACAAAGACAAGCTACAAAAAATGCTGGTGAAATTGCTGGACTTAACGTTTTAAGGATTGTTAACGAACCAACAGCAGCTGCATTGTCTTACGGTTTAGATAAACAAGATCAGACTCATACTATTTTAGTGTTTGATTTTGGTGGTGGAACTTTTGACGTTTCTATCCTTGAATTGGGTGACGGAGTTTTTGAAGTTAAATCTACTAACGGAGATAACATGTTAGGTGGAGATGATATTGATGAACTGATCATGGATTGGTTAATGGACAATTTCAAAAAATCTACTGGTATTGATTTGAAAGGTGACCCTACTGCAATTCAACGGTTAAAAGAAGCTGCAGAGAAAGCTAAGATTGAATTGTCTACTAAAGCTAAAGTGGAAATCAGTATACCTTTCGTTACTGCTGACCAAAACGGACCAAAACATATTAAAGAAGATTTAACCAAAGCACAATTTGAAGAATTAATTTCTGATGTTTTGAGAAGGTTAGAAATCCCTACTAAGAATGCTTTGAAAGATGCAGACATTAGTGTTGATAAATTGGATAAAGTAATTTTTGTTGGCGGTTCTACAAGAATTCCATCTGTACAGGAATTAGTTAAAAAAATCACTAATAAAGACGGAGATAAATCTGTTAACCCTGACGAGGCAGTAGCTATGGGTGCAGCAATTCAAGCAGGAGTTTTAGCTGGAGACGTTAAAGACGTATTACTATTAGATGTCACACCTCTATCACTCGGTATTGAAACTCTGGGTGGAGTGTTAACTCAATTAATTGAGAGAAATAGCACTATTCCTACTAGGAAATCCCAGATTTTCAGTACTGCAGCTGATAATCAAACTGCGGTAACTATTCGTGTTGCTCAAGGCGAGAGGCCAATGTTTAACGACAATAAAGTTCTTGGCCAGTTTGATTTACTTGGAATACCACCTGCACCGCGAGGAATACCTCAAGTAGAAGTTACTTTTGATATTGACGCTAACGGAATTTTACAAGTTAGTGCAAAAGATTTAGGAACTGGTAAACAACAAGAAATTAAAATTACTGGGTCTGGTAACTTGAATAAGGACGAAGTTTCTAAAATGAGAGAAGAAGCTGAAAAGAACGCTGCTGAAGACGAGAAAAAGAAAGCTAAAATTGAAGCTGAAAACAATGCAGAAGCAGTAGTTTTCCAGACAAAGAAAGTTCTTGAAGAGTTTAAAGATAAAATTGACGACGCAACTAAGAAAAAAATTGAAGATCAAGTTGCTGAAGTTGAAGAAGCTCGTAAATCTGGTAATCCTGAAGAAATTAACCCTAAAGTTGATGAGTTGAACAAAGTTGTTCAAGAAATTGGCCAGAAAGTTTATCAGGAAGCTGCGGCAAAACAACAACAAGAGCAAGCAAAAGCTGGAGATGCTAAGACTGAAGAGAAACCAGAAAATGGTAAAAACGGCGAGAAAGTTGTTGATGCAGAATTTACTGAAAAGAAAGAATAGTTTTTTAACTATTCTCTATTTTTTTAATTTCAATGAACCTTTCTGAACAAAGTGAAGAAAGTCACGAATGAAGTGAAACGAAATGACTAGGTTACCAACTGAAAAACAATGTTTGGACTATTTTAAAAAGTATAACGTACCTAATAATATTTTTGAACATTGTCTTAACGTTAGAAATGTTTCTCTATTTATTGGTGGAAGGTTAAAAGAAAATGGGGTTAACATTAACCTTGATTTGGTTAACTGTTTAGCTTTACTTCACGACTTGTTTAAAGTAGTTTCTTTATCAGAACTGAAACCCAGTAAATTTCATCATTATGAGTATTCTGAAGATGAAATTGAAATGTGGAAACAACTAAGAAAAAAATATTTAGGGATGTATGAGGGGGAAGTTGCTTTTGAAATTTTTAAAGACGAATTTCCAGAAATGGCTTTAGGATTAAAAAGGTTAAGTGATCCTCATATTGAGGATAAAACTTGGGAAGAATTTGTTGTTCATTATGCTGATTGGCGAGTATTTAAGAATAAAATTGTTTCTATTAAAGAAAGGCTAGATTATGCCCGGGAAGTTTACCCTCGAGAAAAGGGAGCATGGGAAGCTGATGAAAAAATTATTCGCGATTTTGAAGGAAATATTTTAGAAAATGTTAACATTAATCCCAACAAATTAGCAGAGGAGATGGAAATTGAATAAGTTACCTAACAAAGAAGAGATCGTACAATTACAAAACTATTATCGTATCCCTGATCATGTTCTTAAACATTTACTTGCAGTAAAAAAAGTAGTGTTATATCTTGGAAAAGAATTGAACAAAAAAGGAGAAAATTATGATCTGGAATTGTTAAGTGTGGCAGCTGAGTTGCATGACATTGGTAAGCCTTTTGGTTTTAAGAGATTGGAACGGGGAAAAGCGGAAAAGTTTGGTTGGGATCCTGTTCCAGAAGAAAACTTTAATTTTTGGGAAAGTGAAATGAAAAAATTTCCTAAAAGTTATGGTCATACAGAAATTGCTGCTGAAATTCTGAAAAATTATCCTCTATTAGCGGAAGTTGTCGGTAACCATTCTCCTCGACAAATTCTTAAAAACGGGCTAAGTAAGGAAGCAATTTTGTTAAATTATGCTGATAAAAGGGCAATGAAAGAAGTAGTAACATTAGAAAAAAGGTTTGCTTACCTTAACGAAAGATATGGTGAGCCAAAAGATGAAGAAGGAATGAAAGTTTTCAGTAAATATAAAGAAATTGAAACAGATATATTTAATAAACTGGGCTTTCCCGCAGAGGAACTTGCTGAAAGAATAGGAAAAAATGGCTGAGAAAGATTATTATAATAAATTGGGAGTGAAGAAAGACGCTACTAAAGAAGAAATCAAGAAAGCTTTCAAAAAACTAGCATTGAAATATCATCCTGACCGTGCTCCTGAAGATAAGAAAGTTGAGTATGAAGAAAAATTTAAAGAAATTAATGAAGCTGTTTCTATTCTTGGCGACGATAAAAAGCGTCAACAGTATGACCAATTTGGTAGTGCTGCATTCCAAGGTGGAATGGGCGGCGGAGGCCATCAAGGTTTTGATTATTCAGATATTATGTCACAATTCCGTGGCGGTTCTTTCGGAAACTTTGACGACATTTTTGATCAACTTTTCGGCGGTTCTGGTGGTAGAAGAAGAACTCGTGCTAGAAGAGGATCAGACTTATTATATGAAACTGAAATTACTTTAGAAGAAGCTTCTACCGGAACGAAACAAGATTTATCTCTTAATAAATTGGAACATTGTCATGAATGTAAAGGTAAAGGGGCAACTAAATTTAAAGAATGTCATCATTGTCATGGTTCCGGGCATGTAAAAAGAACTCAAAGAACACCTTTCGGACTGTTTCAACAAACTGGTCCATGTCCATACTGTCATGGTAAAGGCGAACTGCCTGAAGATTCTTGTAAAAGTTGTGCTGGTGAAGGTTTAGAGAGAAAGAAAAAGAAAATTGAAATTACTATTCCGGAAGGTGTTGATGATGGAATGAGATTAAGAGTTCCTGGCGAGGGAGAAGTTGGTTCTTATGACGGTCCTTCTGGAGATTTATATGTTCAAGTTCACGTTAAGAAACATAAGTTCTTTGAAAGGAAAGGTGACGATTTGTTTCTTACTGTTCCAATATCTTATACTCAAGCAGTTCTTGGTGATGAGATTGATGTTCCAACAATTACTGGTAAAGCTAGTTTGAAAATTCCTGCGGGAACAGATTCAGAAACTTTGTTCAGGATGAAAGAGAAAGGAATCCCTCATTTGCAACATCAAGGTCAGGGAGATCAGTATGTTAAAATTCAAATTTCTGTACCTAAAAAGATTACAAAGAAGATTAAAGATACTTTGAAACAGTTGAAGGAAGATAAACCGCATAAGAGTTTCTTTAAGAAGGTGTTTGGTTAGACGAAAATAAATTATTTTTTAGATTCCCATTTATTTGTTTCTGGATTACAAGTTAATTCTAGATTATAATCTCCCGGTAATGTTTCTGGATTGTCAGTGCACTCTTCATCAACACATATTCTTCCATAGCGACATTCACAATTTGTATAACAACCTATATTATCACATGCTCTAACTAACATTGCATAATCAGGGTCATAAGTTCCTGTTGCTTTTTCTTCTAATTTTTTTGTATGTGTTTCTTGGGTAGGACATCCGTTAGAATAATAATCTTTTTCACAGCCAGTAACACTAGCTAAACTCAAGCTGGCAATTATGGTGCATAGGAATTTATTTATTTTCATTTTATTTCGTATCTTCAATTAATGATTACTTGATAGTAACAATCTTTTATAAATGTTTTGTTGGTGTTAAAATATTTCTTTCCAAAAACTTAATAAACTCTAAATTAATCAATATATAACATGGCAAGACCAAAATTTAAACAGAAATGTGTAATGTGTAAAGAAGATTGGGTAATCATGATGTCTAGAAATCAGTTTCCTATTTGTGTTAAATGTCACATGAAACAGATTGATAAAGAGATTAAAGATTCGAAAATGAAGAAATTCTTTGACATTCCTCAGAAATTCTATGAAGAGAATACTTTCCTGCGAAACATTAAACAGGCTTATATCCGTTTTGATAAGTTGTCTGAGAAACAGGTTGAAGCGTTTAAGAAAACTGTTAAGGAAATGAAAGAAGGAAAATCTGAAAAGAAAGATGAGTGAAAACATTTCTTACAATGAAATCAAGAAACTTATTGGTAAAACTGTAGAAGTTACTATTGATAGGGTTATGGGGAGTAAACATCCTAAGTGTGGTTTTATCTATCCAGTCAATTATGGTTACATTGCCGGGATTCCTGCCCCTGATGGTGATGATCTTGATGCTTACGTTCTGGGGATATTTGAACCAGTGAAAAAGTTTACTGGTAAATGTATTGCGATAATTTTTCGTAGCGATGATGATGATGCAAAATTAATAGTTGTTCCTTCTGGAAAAGAATATTCAGATTCTCAAATTCTTGCTTTAACAGAATTTCAAGAACAATGGTTCAAGCCCAGAGTTGTTCGTGAATAAGTATTCTTTAAGCTCAGCTTGACCGATAACTATATAAACAAAAAAATATTACTTAGTGTTATCAAGATTATAGTTAAAAAAAAAAGGTGATTCAAAAATGGTCGTAACTAAAAGTAAAGGTAGTTTTAATAAGTCTGAAAATATTTCTAAAAAACCTAAATCCGCGAATAATACAAGTGTTGACAAACATAAAATGTGGTTAATTGCTGGTATCACGTTTGTTATTCTCGCGGTGGTTTTTTTGGTTTTGTTTCCTGCAATTAAGGAAGGAGTTGCTGGTAAAGCTATTGCTGGTGTGCCGGTTGGTGAAGAGTTAAGTTTATTGCCTGTGCATGATAATACCGGAATTATGACTTCAAACTTTCAAGTCCCTGATCCTCTTTCAAAAATAAACAAAATGAATACTTATGTTCTTTTTACCGGAAAAGATAATAATGGGAATTCTGTTAATGAAATCTGTCTTTGTGGATCAATTGGTTCACATGGTTTTTCTTGTCCATCTTATGAAGTTTGTACCACTCCTCCTGAAGAAGCTGTTACTGAGATTAATACAGAATTAGTTGCTGCTTTAACTAAAAGTAGTACAGTGCAGAAAAAAGCAGATTTAATAAATTTAAGGAAAAAAGCCACTGATATTGTAACACATTTAGAAACTCAGGAAGAAGAAGCGGAAGATAATCCTGCTATTGACCTTGTTGAAGTTGCTACGGCTTTAGAAGAAATTCAAACTGTGAAAAAAAGTATAGATATTAATTTGGCTGCGTTTGGTGGTTTTACTGGTTCTGGTGGTTCTAGCACTTCTAGCACTTCTAGCACTTCAAGTGGGTCTAGTACTACTGACACTTCTAGTAGTTCTACTACTATTGATTGTACTAATGATAATCCTACGGTTGCTTATTCTGCTGAAAACGCTCCCGATAATGTTTGTGGCAGTACTGTTTTACTTGTTGGTAATGGATTAGGTAATAGGTTTGAGCTTGATGTAAAATCTTTAACAATTGGTGGAGCTACTAAAACATCTTACACAACGGGTACAAAAGCTTGTCAAGATCAATTAAATTCTGGATGTATGTCTATTGAGAAATATGAAAATGGTAATTGGGCAACTACTGTTGATAATTACCCTAGTTGTGGTAATGTAATTAATAGTGTGAGTTATGATTTGAACGGAATATATAGAGCAAAATGTGGTCAAGTTACTTTTGGTATTGGTTCTTCCTCTTCTTCTAGTGGCGGTGTTACGGTGACCACATCGGGTGGTACTCTTAAAGGAGGTGCGCCAAGATGAAATCAAAAAATATTTTTCTGGTTACAATTATAGCAATTATTGTTAGTTTATCTGTTTTTGCTGCAAGCGTTGAAATTCAAGCTAATGATGGTAGTTGTTTCTTTGTTAAAATTTCAGAAACTGGTAACACTGCACAAATTTTTACTTGTCAGGCTGAACTGGTACATGCTAAAGAATTATGTGATAGTGGTGTAGATGATGATAATGATGGATCTATTGATTGTGCAGATGATGATTGTCAACACAGCTGTAAAACAGATGCAAAAAAAGGTGCATCGGTATTAGAATCTGCTGTAGATAATCTTAAAGAAAAACAACATGCAGCTAAAGCTGAAAATGATCCGCAAAAAAGAGTTCAAGCACAACATAAAGTAAAAGAAGCTGCAGAAAATGTTAAAACGGCTGCTGAGAAGAAAGAGAAGGAAGTTGTTAAACATGAAAAGCAAGCAATAGATCAAAGAGGTGTTGCTGCTGTTAACAATAACGATTATTTTGTTGCTTCTAAAAACGATTATGCTCGGATTTCTAAAGAAGCTGAAGCTTTAATCAAGTCCGTTAATAAAGATATTGATGACTCAGTTGGTGTAGAAACTGAGCCAAGTGCAGAAGACTGTACTAATAATATAGATGACGATAATGATGGTAAGATTGACTGTGCAGATATAGATTGTAACGGTTTATCCGGTGCTAATCATGCTCAATCTACAGTTTGCGAGTATGGAAAAGAATTATCATGTAACGATAAGTTTGATAATGATCGTGATGGTCGGGTTGCTAAAACTTCTCGTAATGAAGTTAGTGTTGCCGGTAAAGCAATTAAAGCTGCCGATGTTTATGCTGCCGTTTCTGCTAGTATTAACCAAAATAATCTTGGTTCAAGAGGAATAAAAATCACTCCTGAGAACTTTGATGATGTTGAAGATACAACTGAAGTTGACGATGTTCATGTTTTTGATCCTTGTTTAGTTATTGATTGTTATTTTGTTCAGGTTGCAGAAGATTTAGCTTTAATATCTACTCCTGATTCAATGTGGACCGCAGACACTTCTGATTGGGCAGCAATCCCTACAGAAGAAGGAGCAATGGCTCCTACTGCAGTTCAAGAGGAAGTAGCTAATAACGAAATTGAAGTTACTAATAATGTTGGCCAGAGTGTTAACATTAATAGTATCGCAAATCAGGTTAATTCAATGGGTACTAGTACATTAGGTAATTCAATAATTGGTTATGCTATCCGTGATGTTAATATTGGTGGTGGTACTGACTGTGCAGATTCAGATTGTGCTGATGATCCTGTTTGTCAAGTTGCAACATCTTTACTTACTCTTGGCAAAGAGTGTGGTTCTCATGCTGAATGTGTTTCTGGTCTTTGTGTTGCTGACGCTCGTTATGATGAAGTAAAAGTTTGTACTGAAGTTGTTACAGAAGAAGTTTTACTTGCTAACGATGAAGTTTGTAATTCTCATGCAGCATGTGCTTCTGGTTTTTGTGCTCCAGATGCAATTTCTGGTGAACTTAAAGTTTGTACAGAAGTTGTTGAACCTGCTGCTGTTTGTTCTGATACTGATGGTGGACTTAATTATGCTGTAAAAGGTCACATTACTGGAACTAAAGCAAGATCCAATTCTCCTATTGAAGATGTTTGTAAAGATACTAATTTAATAGAAGTTTATTGTAATACTGCTGGTCAAGGTGTTTCATTAACACATACGTGCCTTTCTGGAGAAGTTTGTAGTGATGGTGCTTGTGTGGTTACTACTGCAACGGCTCCTGCTTGTATTGCTGGAGATTGGGATAAATCATTAACTACTTGTAGTGCAGAATGTGGTGGTGGTACAAAAACATTAGTTTATACTAAGAATAATGCGGATTGTGTAGGAGACACTCCTGAACCTGTTGTGATGGAATGTAACGTGCAATCTTGTTTAGCAGAAACAACTCCTGCTTGTATTGCTGGTGATTGGGACAAAGCATTAACTCCTTGTAGTGCAGAATGTGGTGGTGGCGTACAAACATTATCTTACACTAAAAATAATAACAATCCTGATTGTAGAGGAGATAATCCTGGAACAGTAGAACAAGTTTGTAACACTCAAGCGTGTACAACAGCAACTGTTTTAGGAGATAATGATGGGGATGGTTGTTATAGTCAAAACGAATGGTTACCTCTTCAATATTATTATTTGAATGAAGACGATCCTGATACTGTGGCTTGTGGAAATAACCCGGATACAGGAGATTGTTTAACCCAAAACGAATGGTTACCTCTTCAATATTACTACTTGAATGAAGATGACCCAAATACTGTTGCTTGTAAATAATGAGGTGAATGAAAAATGAAAAAAATATTAATGATAACTTTAATCTTTGTTTTGCTTTCTTTTGTAGTATTAGCAGAACCAACTGCAGTGAGAACTGTAGATGGTGATACTGTTACAGTTAGTTTAAAAAGTTTAGTCTCCAACTCAGGTGAATTAGTTGAAATTTTGTCTGGAGGAGTTACGCTTACTGGTGATACGCCTAGTGGTTGTAGTTTTTTAGAAAGTAATACCAAACTTAAATGTACTGTCCAAACTGAAGACGATACAACAATTGTGTATCACATTTCTGGTAGTGGAACATTTAGTGGAACATATTCTTATTTTTTGCCCCCAAATACAATTGAAACTATTAATGTTGAAACCGCAGATGCTGGAACACCACCACCTGTACCTTGTACTTCGGCAAGTTGGGATCAAACTACCACTTGGGGTCCATGTAGTGTAACTTGTGGTACTGGAACCCATACTAGAGTTGCTGTGAAACTTGCTGGTTTTGAGGATTGTACTGGTACGGATGGTAAACCTGATGAATTAGGATCTTGTCAAATGCCTGCTTGTCCAGATGCCTGTACTCCTTCATGTCCATCATCTACCACAATCTGTTCTGGAGTAGTTGATACTAGTCCTAATGGTTGTGATGGTACTTGTAATGTTGTTGGAACTCAAGATTGTTCACCTGGCTGTGACTCTCCAAAAGTAATCATTGATGGAGCATGTAAAGATGTTGTTGTTGTAGACAGTCTTGATGATAAAACAAACCTACAAAATATTTATAATTTCATTAAACAGGGTGGAGATAAGTTGGCACAGATTACTGGTATCGCTAGTATCTTAAAAACTATTTTTAGCTAATAATTAAAGGAGATGAAAAATGAAAGCTCATAAAAGGATAACGAAACGGAAAAAAGTAACTAAGAAACCCGAATTACGTAGTCGGGAAGCACATCCTCTAGCTAATCATGGAGAAGTCAACAAACAACTTATTATTGGTGTTGTTTCAATAGTAGCTATTGTTATCCTTGTGAGTTTACTCTTTTTCGCTAAACAGTTTGTCGGTCAGGCATATTACATTCCTGACACAATTAACGCGGGTATTGAAGAACTTGCTCCACAAGCTGTTGACACTTCTTTTCCAGTAATTGTTAAAGCTAACATTGGTACTGCGGAAACTGTAGCGGTAAGATTTGAACTAACTTTTCCTAAAGAGGTTAAATGTCAGCCTGGTTTAGAAAGTCTTCTTGGTTGGGATGTTTCTAATGGTGCAGTTTTTGAAACTATAACTTGTATGAATAATAAAGTTACTTTTGAATATGCTACCTTGAATACGGGTCTAGCAAAAACTGGTGAATTTAATATTGCTAAAATTATGTTAACTAGTCCTTTAGCTGGGAAGTACGATTTAGACTTCTTAACATTTGATAGTTTCAGTTTAGAAACAGAAAACGATATCATTACTGATGCTCTTGATGCGGATATAGAAATAATTGTTCTTGAAGAATGTGGTAACGGTGTTATTAATGAAGGTGAAGATTGTGATCTTGCTAATACTTATTGCCAAGGATGTCAGCTAACTGATACGTTTGTTTACGGAGATATTAATTTAGATGGAAATGTTAATGTTATAGATTTACAATGTTATACACTTTTCTTTGAAGCAGTTACAGCAGGAGAAAATCCACCTGCTTGTACAAAAGTATCTGAAGCTGCAGCAGATTTGAACTGTAATGATATTATTGACAATTTTGAATTTACAACTATGAGTCAATTAGTTGCTAATAAGGGTTTATTGAACGATGTTAACCAAAATAATGTTCCTGATTGTAAAGAAAGTTTTGTACCTGAATGTATCTCAACTACAGATTGTGCTACAACTGGTACAACTTGTGAATTAGGTGTTTGTGTTGCTCCTACAGTTCCTGCAGTTACTTGTTCTGATAGTGATGGTGGGTTTGATCTATCAACAAAAGGCGTTGTTACTTTATCTAATGGTGCGTTTGATACCGAAAATTGTTATGAAGATTCTACAGTAAGAGAATTATCTTGTAATGAAGATGGAACTATGAGTACTACTTTAGAAACTTGTCCAACTACAACTACTTGTGACGATGGTGCTTGTGTTACTCCTGCAGTATGTTCACCAGAAAATCCAGAATTATGTTTAGAAGCTGAATGTACAACTCTTGGTGGTGTTATAGTTGATACTGTTTGTACACTACCAGTTACAGAAACATGTTCAACTACTAACTTTGAATTATGTACAACTGTTGCTCAATGTGAATCCGTTAACGGAGTAATCGTTGATAGTGTTTGTACTTTAATTCCAGAATCTTGTACAGCTGTAACAGATTGTCCCGGAGATTATCTTTGTGAAGAAAATGTTTGTACAGAACCAGTTGTTCCAGAAACGTGTTCATCTACAAACTTAGAACTATGTACTGTGACTACTTGTCCAGAAAATGGCGGTACTTGGGACAATGAAGAGTGTACTTTTGTTGATGTTTGTAGTTTAGAAAATCCTGAACTTTGTATCACAGAACCAACTTGTACAGAAAATGGTGGTACTTGGGACACAACTGATGAAACATGTACAGTAACTCCAATAACTCCTACGGTTTCAGCAATAAAAGTTGAACTTGTAGATAGTACTGGCGCAGTTCTGTCAACTACTGATAAACTTGTTAATGGTGATACTTATACTGTAAAAGTATCTGTTGAACCAGATTCAGCTCTTGTTGGTCATCTGTTAATTGTAACTACAAATTATGGTGCAGAACAGAAAGCACAGATTTTTGAAACTAAACCAACTTTGGCTGTGGGTAATGTAGAAACTTTAGAGTTTACTCACCAAGTTTCAGCAGCTACTGGTAATTTAAAAATCGCTGTTAACCTTTGGAAAAGCTGGCCATCAATAGAAGAAGCATTTGACTACTTACTGGAACCAGTAGAGGTGTCCTATGAAATTCAATAATTTTTTATTTTTTATTATAATTATTATTTTCGGAACTTTTTTTGTTCTTGCAGAAACTACTGTTAATTCTGCAGCCAGTTATCCAGTAAATGAAGATATTACTGTTACGGGTAGTTGTTCTGAACCTAACATAGGGGTAGGAGTACAAGTGATTTACAATTTTAATAAAGTTTGGCTGGGCCAAGTGACTGCTGATGAAAATAGTGTTTATTCAGTAACTTTTAAACTTACTAAAGAAGGTAAGCATCAATTAATGGTCGCTTGTAAAGGTGATAAAGCGATTATAAAAGAATTTGACGTTACTTCTGGAACAACTCCGACTTCAAGCAGTAGTTCTTCGAGTTCATCATCAGGCGGCAGTTCTTCATCAAGTAGCAGTTCTTCATCTTCATCTGGAGGTGGAAGTAGTAGTAGCAGTAGTGGTGGCGGAGGCGGTGGAATTCCCCTCTGTAGAGCTAACCTTACTTGTTCTGCTTGGACATTTTGTGGGCAAGATTTAATTCAATCAAGAAGTTGTACTGATTTAAAGAAGTGTAAAAAAAATAATATCACTTTTACTGAAACTAAAGCATGTATACCTTGCTCGGAATCTTGGGTTTGTACTGAATGGAGTGAATGTGTTCCTGGTGCAGGAATACAAGTAAGAACTTGTACTGACCAACATTATTGTCAAACTGAAGTGCAAAAACCTGTGGAACAACGGTCTTGTGAAGTTGCAAGTATAACTCCAGGATTACAAGAACCTGGCGTAACTGAATCTTTTTGGGATCAGTATGGGATTTATTTCTGGATTTTGTTAATCTTAATCATTTTGGCATTAATAGTGTTCTTAGTAATGTATTTCTGGCCACATAAGAAGTTCTTTCACCATCATGAACTAAAACGTTGGATTAGAAAAGAACGAGCAGCGGGTACTCCTGATGTTCATATTAGGCAAATACTTGCTGACCAAACTGGTTGGAGCCAGGAAGAAATATCTCGGGCTTTTAGTGAATTGGAGGGTAAGTCTCAAACCCAGAATCCTGTTCAATAGTTTCTTTTCTTATTTTTTTATATTTTTCACCTATTAAAGGTATTGCTGTTTCTTTTAACGGGTAATCACTAGCATTAAGAACATAAAAACAGTTTTGAGCAACATTTTGAGCAAACTGTAACGCTTCATCACGGGTATAAATATTTTGTTGGAGATAATAAATTGAAGCTGGTTCATGAATTTGATAATCTACACGTTGCAATTTTTCTTTTAGTTTTGGGTTGATAACTTCAAACATTGGGATGAACATTGTTGCTTGATCTTGATAAATTATTCCCGTTTCTTTAGAATATGGTTGAATATTTTCAAGTTGAATATTTTCAATTATTTTTTTTTCAAGAGTATCGTAAACATGAGCAAGTTGTAAAAAGTTTTCTTCTTTATGTGCAATCAAGTTTGCCCAGCTTTGCGCATTATTGTTATTAATGTGATAATTTTGTGCACCAATGTTAATTTCTAGTTTTATATTTTTTTTTTGATTTAATCCTAAAAATTTGTTAATTTTTTCTTTTGCTTCAGTTAAATCTTCTAAAAATCGATCCATATTTGCTTTATGCGGATATATTTCTGCAGACGTTAAATGATCCTGAAAAATTCTGTGCACTTCATCAATCTGGTGAACAAATTCTAGTTTTGTTGGGTTTTTTGTCATTATTCAATAAGAAATGACAATCTCTTTATAAAATTTCTGAGAAAAGTTTTATTTTACTACAACTTTGTTAGCGATAACTTCCTTCTCGCCCTGATATTCTTCTACTGTCCCGCTAAGTTCAACGTAATCGCCCTGTTTAAGATATATCTCTTGATCTGGAAACAAGATAACTTTAGTTTTTTCAACTTTCTGGCCTTCCAATTCAATAAAAGAAACTTTTTCAGTAGTAGTAAGCTTATTAATAACTCCTTTAAGCTTAATTTCTTGCTCAGGCAAAGCAGAATCAATTCTTTCAACAGATTTTAATTCTAGACCATCACTGTAAAATGTGAGAAAAACTAGACCGAAAATAACTATAATTAAAGATATTTTGAAAATGATTTTTTCGTCCATAATAAGCTTATTTTCTTCTAATTGATTTAATCATTTCCGGTTTAAAATATCTATTTTTCAACATATTGACCAAAATGTCTCACTAGAACCAGAAACAAATATAAGCCTAGAAAACATATGTTATATTACATTATTAAAATGTCACACTAGGGGGATAAATAAAATATGGCGAAAAAAACAGTTAAACCTAAACAAATGAAAGCAGTTAATAAAGATTCAGATAAAACGGAATTACCACCAGGTGCACCTAAATTACCACCTGAAGTTGAGAAGAAACTTAAAGCTTTAAAACAAAAGATTGACAAATTTAAAGATCAAGTTCTTGACAAATTTGGAGATTATATTGTTGGAATAAATTTACTTCCACCAGAAAAACCGCAAGATAAAGGCAAAGATGATAAAAAAGATAAAAAAGAAGATAAAGATAAAGCTAAAGCGGAAGAAGAAAAAATTAACTTAATGATCGTTGTTGATGATACTTCCTCACAAAAAATGACCAAAGAGGAACTTCATCAAAAATTTTCTACTATTATTAAAAAAATTGCTGAAGATGTTGATAAGAAAATGGTTACTCAAAGTATCCTTTTAAGCGATGTTTGGCAAAACTGTTATGATGGTAAAAGTGATTTGAACAAGTTAATTTCTGTAGGTGTACCAATTCATGATACCGGCGTTTTAGCAGCGATAAAGATTACTGAAATCCACAAATCTATGGTCATTAAAAAGTTTGATAAATACATTTTAAGTTACGTTTTAATGGGTTCATTAACAAGGGGAAAAGCTACTCCTCAGTCTGACATTGATGTTTGGATAATTATTGATGATACTGACGTTAAAAAGATGACTCGGGCAGAACTTAAAGATAAGTTAAGAGCAATAATTGCTGGAATGGCAATTGAAGCTGGTGAAATGACTGGAATTAAAAATAAGTTAAGTTGCCAGGTACACATTTTGACTGACGTTTGGGATTCTCTTAAAGAAGCTAATCCGATTGTGTTTACTTTCTTAAGGGACGGCGTACCATTTTATGACCGAGGAATTTTCATGCCTTGGAAACAGTTGTTAAAAATGGGTCGGATTAAGCCGAGCAGAGAAGCTATTGAACTGTTTATGAGTACTGGTGAACAGAGCATTAAACGGATCAAGATGAAACTTAAAGATATGGGGATGGAAGATATCTTTTATGCAATTTTAACTCCGAGCCAGGCAGCGATTATGTTGTACGGTTTACCACCACCAACTCCGAGAGAAACTCCTGACGTGATGGAAGAAGTTTTTGTGAAGAAAGAAAAACTTTTGAAAAAGGAGTTCATTGACATTTTAAGAGCTAACGTTAAACTTCACAAAGATATTGAGTACGGTATTAAGAAAGAAGTTACTGGTACTGAACTTGACGTATATATTAACAATTCTGAAAGATATCTGAAAGAAGTTAAAGGACTTTTTACTAAGATTGAATTGATGCATAACCAGAAAAGTGTCTTGTTATTGTATGACGAAATAATGACCATTATCCGTGATGTTCTTAAATTGGAAGGAGTCGAGAGAGCACAGGATGAAGAGATCATTAAGTTGTTCGAAGATGAACTTATTAGTACTGGAAAAGTTCCAGCTCGATTCTTGAGAGACTTGAACGAGATTGTGGAAGCGAAAACTAAACATGATAAGGGAAAGTTAACCAAGATTGATATTGAGAAAGCTAGGAAAGGTAGTACTGGTTTAATTCAGTTCCTTGTTGAGTATATGCAACGTAAACGGGGAAGAGAAATGGAAAGGGCAAAAATTAAAGTTAAGTATGGTGAACGTTACGGCGAGATTATTTTACTTGATAAAGTTGCTTTTGTTTTTCATGATATTGATAGTAAAGAAAAGAAAATTGAAAAAGCGCAACTTAACCCTGATGGTAGTTTAGGAACACTTGAAGATTCTAGTTTAGAAGATTTTGAAAAAGTTCTTGCTACTGTGAAAATGCCTAAACGAGCTTTTATTAAAGAACCAATTTTTGAAGATATGAAAAACGTTTTCGGTAGAGAAGTTGAAGTTTTAATCAATTAATTTTTTTTCTTTTATTTTTTTCTTTCTTTCTGTTTTTTAATTAATATTTTATAAGAATGAAGTGGGCCTATAGGGACTTTCGTAATTCTTTCCTGGTTTCGCGTGGGGGTAAGCTTGCAAAGCAAGCGCATCCCGCACTTCGCTCCCAGTTCGCGAAAGAACTGTTCGAACCCTAATCAACCGGTATCTTCTCTTTTCAGAGCCGAAGCCGGCCGCACTGTCTGGTTATTAAAAATCCAGGTTATGCTATAGGCCCATGAACTGAGAAAAAGAGAGATAGTTTTTAAATCTTTCAGTTGTATTTCATCTAGGATAAGGGAACACTTCGGCAGTACCACTGAAAGAGATGTCAACTAAAGCCACATAAGTTTTTTTTTCTTTAATCATAAAATCACTGGCAAAAATAAAACATCCCTCTCGATAAGATGATAACTCTTCAATATTTGGATAAGAAACCTCTTTAGGTGTGTTTAAATTTAACCGAGAAATAATGTTTTCCTTTTCTATTATTTTTCCGTAACAATAAAATTCATCTTTTTTCCTGTTATGAACAAGGATAGAAATAACATTTCCTTCTAGTCCGAATTTATGAAGCTGTCTGTTAAGATAACCAAAAACTTCACTTTCTAGACTTTTTTGCTCCATTTACTTTTTTTAAGGGGAAGATTTTTAAAAATGTTATGAAAGAAGAACAAAGTATGTTTTCTTTTACAATAAACAAGAAACTTGGACTCGCTCGAACAGGAATAATTAAAACAGCACATGGAGAAATTAGAACTCCTGCGTTCATTCCAGTAGCTACTAAAGCAACGGTAAAAGCTTTAACTCCAGCACAACTTAATGAAATTGGGTTTGATGCTATCCTTAGTAATACTTATCACTTATATCTGCAACCAGGAGCAGAAACTATTGAAAAATTGGGTGGATTACAAAAAGTGTCTGCTTGGCATAAGCCAATGTTTACCGATTCTGGTGGTTTTCAAGTTATGAGTTTAAATGATGGTCTTTGTCAAGTTAATGAGGATAAAGTTATTTTTAAATCGCACATTGACGCTTCTAAGCATGAATTTACTCCTGAAAAATCTATGCAAATTCAACGTAAGTTAGGAGCAGACTTGATTTTTGCATTTGATCAATGTCTAGACATTAATGCAGATTATGAAACTACTAAAGAATCTCTTGCTAGAACACATGCTTGGGAAGAAAGAAGTTTGGCTGAGTTTAAGAAATTGAACGTTGATAAGAAACAAGCTTTGATTGGAATTGTCCAAGGTGGAAGATTTAAAGATCTCAGAGAAGAAAGTGCGAAATTCATTGCTTCTTTAGATTTTGATGCCCTTGCTATTGGAAGTATCTTCGGCGATCCAAAAGAGGAAAGTTTTTCTCTTGTTGAACACGCAATGAAATTTCTTCCTGAAGAGAAAACTAAACATCTTCTTGGTATCGGAGCAGTAGAAGACATTTTCAATTATGTTTCTCTTGGTTTAGATACGTTTGATTGTGTCTTACCAACAAGATTGGCTAGATCTGGTTATGCTTTCTTCCGACCAGAGTCTGGTGGAACTGAAGAAAACAGGTTTCGTTATCGAATTACTAATTCTAAATTTAAAGAGGATAAAGGGCCATTAGATAAAAATTGTGATTGTTATACTTGTAAAAACTTTTCTCGCGGTTATCTTCATCATTTATTCAAAGCTAATGAGTTATTAGTTTACACTTTAGTTACATATCACAATCTTTATTTTTTTAAGAGAATGATGGACGAAATTAGGGAAAGTATTGAAGATGGAACATTTCTGGAGTTGAAAGAGAAGTGGTTAGGGAAATGAAACTTATAATTGTTAGGCACGGAGAAACTTATGAGAATGCTGCTAAGATAGTTCAGGGACATTTAAATTCTCAATTAAATGAGCTTGGGCAAGAACAAGCAAAAAAAGTAGCTTTAAGACTTAAAAATGAAAAAATTGATTTTTGTTATTCTTCTGATTTAAGTCGGTGTGTTGACACGGCTGAAGAAATTGTTAATTATCATTCTGGGTTAGGGATTGTTGTCTCTCAAGAACTACGTGAACAAGCCAAAGGGAAATTTACGGGTAAAACTCGGGAAGAAAGAAACGCTGCCCAAAAAGAAATGGGCATTCCTTATTATGCTTGGGACTTTGATGGTGGTGAAACTTTATTTCAAGTTTCAGAAAGAGTAGTTAATTTTATGGAATCGTTGTTAGATAAACATGAAGATAAAACTGTTTTAGTAGTAACTCATGGCGGACCAATAACTACTTATTTACTCCATCTTCAAAATATTCCTATTGAAAGTGATGAATATATTTCTATCAAAAACACTTCAATAACAGAAATTAATTATCAAAATGAAACATTTGAACTTACAACTATTAATTGTGATCAACATTTAAAATGAATCTCAACGAATACAACTACAATCTTCCGGAAGAGCTTATCGCTCAGAAAGCTTTCTCTCCTCGAGATCATTGTAAGTTATTAATTCTTAAAGATAACAAAATTGAACACAAAAAGTTCTTTGAAATTGTTGATTATTTAGAAGCAGGAGATGTTCTGGTAATTAATGAAACTAAAGTTAAACGTTGTAAATTAATTGGCCAGAAAGAATCAGGTAGCCCCGTTGAAGTTACTTTAATCAAAAAATTAGATGATAATAAGTTTATTGCTAGGGTAAAAGGAAGAAATCCTTATCCGGGAATTAAATTATATTTCAAAGATAATTCTGCTAAAATTATTAAACAAAACGAAGATATTTTTGAATTAGAGTTCGATAAAGAAATTAAAGAGGAAGATTGTGAATTGTTAACTCCTCCGTACATTAAAGAAAATGTTCCTGAAAAAGATTATCAAACAACTTATGCTAAAATTCCTGGCTCTTTAGCAGCACCAACAGCAGGCTTACATTTCACTCCAGAACTTTTAAAGAAGATTGAAGAGAAGGGCATTAAGATTGCTAAAATTCAATTAGATATTTCTTTTGCAACTTTTTTGTCAATAAGGAATATTGAAACTCATTCAACAGGTCAAGAGTATTTCTCTGTTGACAAAGAAAATGCAGAGATAATTAATTCAGGGAAGATTATTGCCGTGGGAACAACTGTTGTTAAATGTTTAGAATCCTGTCACTGGGAAAATAATGAAATTCAACCAACAACAGGGATTTCAGAAATTTTTATCAAACCGGGACACCAGTTTAAAGCAGATATTAAAGCAATGTTAACGAATTTTCATTTACCACAATCTTCATTACTACTATTAACTTCTGCTTATGCTGAAAGAGAACGATTACTTAAAGCTTATAATGAAGCAGTAGAACAGAGATATCGGTTTTTCTCGTTAGGAGATGCGATGTTAATATTTAAATAAAATTAATTAAAGAAAAATGAATTAAAGTTTACTAACTTCTTTTTCGAAGTCTTTAGCGTTTTTTTTAAGATTTTTTAACGCTTCTTTCAAAGCTTTTCTTGGTTCAACGCCTTTTGTTTCTATTTGAAACCTAGGAACACCAACTAAAGGGTGATCAATTTTGTAAGTAGCAATTTGAACTCCTTTTACATTTTGTAATTCTTTCTTTAAAACATTACAAAAAGTGTGTGTTTCTCCGATTAATTCAAAAATCAGTTGAGTTTTACTTTCTTCGATAACTTTAAATTCCATTTTAAGCTAATATTACATAGTTGGTTTATAAAGATTTTGGAAAATTTTAAGTGAAAACAATAGAAAAAGGTAATTTTTCTAAGTTTTCTTAAATTTAAGAATAAATTTTAGAAAAGTTTAAAACATTGACAATACCACTATTCAGTTATGTCTAAAAACTCTAAAGAATATCAAACTTATAAGATTCTCGAACATTGGCAACCTGCCAACGAAATTCTTTTAGTAGAAGAGTTTACTAATAAAACTGAAAAATTATCAGCACTTCTAACTTACCTTTATAACAAAACAAAAAATGAATATAAACAGTTTCCTATTCGTAAAGATGGTACTAACCCTTTCATCCATCCTTTAAATCTAGCATGGGATTTAAAGAAAGCTAAAGTTGAAGATCCAATTACTTTAATCGTTGGTTTGATTCATGATTTAGTTGAAGAGAAAGTTGATATCTATAAAGAAAAAAATAATCTTGATGAAAATAAAGAAGGGATAAAAATTCTTGATGAATATGAACTAAATCTGTTTAAAGAGTTAGAACAAGAAATTATTGATTTTTGTAAAAATAATGACCTTCAAGCAAACTTTGTTGAAGAGATTATTAACATTTTAAAATTGTTAACCCGTCACAAAAGACACTTTTATTACCGTTCAATATCAGCAATTTTTACTTGTAAAGATGAAGAACTTAAAAAGAAAGCTATCCAAATTAAGTTGGCTGATCGGATTCATAACATTCAAAGTTTAGACTCTTTTTGTTTTCAGGGAAAAATTTACCAGTGTTTCAAAAATTTGTTTATCATCAATAATGCTAAACGGTATTTAATGGATAAGTTTGGCGAAGATGTTGATCCAAGTCGAGGAATTCATCCAACTGAAAAACTTTTTAAAAAATGTTGCAAATCTACTTATGATGCTTTCTTAAATGTTTGCCATCTTTGTTTAAATGATGGTGCTAAAGAAGTTGAATCAATGTTACAACTAGCTTTCAGAAAGTTTGTCCATGAAGAGCATGGATTGTGGAACGTTACCAAAGTTGATAAAGATGAAACTCATCCTATGCGGTTATATCGAGGAATTGTTCGAAAGTACGATGCTCGACTACATTTAGAGTTTGACCGTTATGAAAAAATGAAAGATTATGAAATGAACTTTTGTCGAAAATTCTTTTCAGATTTTAATTTTAGTGAAGAAAAATTGAATTCTATCCTTTGTTACAAAGACGCTTACGCTTTGAAAGAAGTGATTTCTCGGATTCTGTACAAGCCTAATTATGTTATCTCCGGTTTTGGTTGTTCCGACCTCTGTAGCAGGGGCATGGTTTGTATGAAAGACGATTGATTCTAACTTAAGAGTAGTTAATAGGGAAAGGTTTATAAAATAATAACTATCTTTAATCAAAATGGTTTCCACAAAAAGAAGATTATTAAATAAATTTGAAAAAATTAATCATGAGTTTAATCATCTTTACCAATTTATTGATAAAAATGTTTCTCCTAGGCCGAAAATTAGAACAGAAACAGTTGATTTATTTATTGAAAAATTAAACCCGTTAAAAGAAAAATATCTTGCTCATAATCAAACTGTTCAAGATGCAAATATTTCTAATCGAGATTTTTTTAAAGACAAGATTGCAATTGAAACTACTAAAATAATTTCTTGTGTTGATTCTTTAATCGCTTCTGTTAAATTAAAAGAAGTAAATTCTCATAATTCTCAAGAGAGGTTTAATTTGGTTTTACAATCTGCAGGAATGAATTTGAGTGACCTTGAAAACGTGGTTAAAGAACATAAAGATTTAGTTAGTGATTATTTTAAGATAGAAACAATAGATTTACCTGCAATTGGAGTTGGTACTACTGATCGAATATTTTATGAAGATATGGCTAGAAGATACAAGTCAGAACTTGATGAACTTGCTACAAACATTTTTGGAAAAACTATCCATACTAAGTTAGATGTTAATGTTAAAGAAAAAAATCCACATCAACATTTAGGTTGGATTAATATCGGTTTTGAACATCGACTTCCTGCTTTAATTGCTTTAGTTGCTCATGAAGGCCCTTTTGGTCATCAAACACAGCATAACTTTTCTGAAAATTATAGTCATAATAACTTTTATTGTTCTCAAACTTCTGAAGGTTTAGCAGTGCTTGGTCAACACTTTGCTTTGAAAGAATATTTTGGTTCAAAAAAAGATTATTCCGAGATTGCTTTATTTGAACTTGTTAATAGGAGACTTTCGGATAGTCTTCAAGCATCTCTTGCTTATCTTGGTTATTACAAATGTTTGAGTGCGGAAGAGATGGCTGGAGAGTTAGCTACTGAATATTATCCTGAAAAATTTCTTGTAAACGCATTACAAAATTATAATCAAGATAAATTAAGATTGTTTAACAATGATCTGATGGTTGCATATCATGTTGGTTTTAATCAAATTAACGAAATTTATGAACACGCTATAGCTAGATTAAATAATAGTACTTCATTTAAATCTGATCAGGAAAAAAGTAATTTTTATTCCAGTTTATTAAGAACAATGTACACGGGTAATAGAACACCGAAAGTAATGAAAATGGAAGTTGATTTATTATTTAGACAAAATAACAGTTAATTCTTTTATCTTTTTCCTTTATTGTTTTTGTAGGGAACACCAGAAAAGATTTATCTTTTTTTATTTCTTCCTCTTTTCTTAACAGCAGTAAACCTTTCCAGAACTTTAGCTGATTCTGGGTTAGATTTTTTGTACCCTGTAAGAACGTTATCAAAAATGTCTGGATACTGTTGATAATGTTTACTTTCTAAAGCTCGATCTAAAAGAAATAAATCTACTGCTTTATCTTCAACTTTATCAGAGAATGAACTTAATCCGAAATCAATAAATTTGATTTCTTTATCTTTAATCATGTTGGAAGTAGTTAAATCACCGTGAATAATATCATGAACATGCAATTTACCAATCTTTTCACCAATTTCTTCAGCGAACTGTTGATAATCATCTCCTCGGATTAAAACGTCTCTTAATTTCTCGCCTGGAACAAAGTCCATTGTAATTTGCATTCTTTTATCACAGAAATCTATTAATTGTGGAGATGGAAATTTCATCTCATTTAATTTACGAAGAACTTTAGCTTCTCTTCTAGTTCTGAATTGACGCAAAGATTCATCTATTTGTGGTAATCGATATTTCTTACTAAACCTTTCTTTGATAACTTTATTATTGTTATCTTTATGGATAATCGCTTCTGCTCCTTGTGCTATTTTTATCATGTTTAATCATATTTTTCTTGATGTTATTAAGTTTTTCTATTTCTTGAGCATCATTTTCTAAGAATTTTTCTATTGATTGAAGATTTTCTGTTTTTCTATAAATTTTTTCAGCTTCCATGAACGAATCTAAAGAAACACCCTCATAAATTTTTAAAATTTTAATTTTTCTTTCAGAGAAAGGTGAAATTGCTTGATCAAGACGTTTTGGTTGACCGTACATGAAAAAGACATATCCTTTATTATCTTCAACTATTCTTCCTGCAACATAATAGCTACCAACTATTTTGTTATTATCTTTAACATCTTTAATATAAATTATTTTATCAGGTAATTGGTGTTCACTTTTAAGATGGTCATGTGAAACAAATACATTGTCAGTATCACTTAATGGATGAAAAAATTCTTCGTTATCTACAATTGTTTCAATATCATTTTTCATTTTATTAAGAAATGGTTTTTAAATTATAAACTTTCTGGTGGATAATAATATAAATACACTTCTTTTTTCAACTTTAATGAAAAAGATTGAATTACTTTTACCAGCAGGAAATCAAGATAATTTAGTAGCAGCAGTAGAAAATGGTGCTGATGCAGTTTACTTCGGAGTGGATAAGTTTAATGCGAGAAGGAGAGCAGATAACTTTGAGCTAGAAGATATTCAAAAACTTGTTGATTATTGCCATCAAAATGGAGTAAGATGTTATTGTACACTGAATATTCTAATCAAGAACGAAGAAATTGAAGAGTTTTTTGAAACTGTTAAACAATTATATTTAGCAGGAGTCGATGCAGTAATTATTCAACATCTTTCTTTCTTACCTATCATTAAAAAGAACTTTCCGGGCATGGAAGTACATGTTTCTACTCAAGCAGCAATAACAAACACTTATCATTACGATTTGATTAAACAAGCTGATAAAGTTGTTTTACCTCGAGAATTTTCTAAAGAAGAAATTGATAATTTTATCAAAAAGACTAAATTACCTACAGAAATATTTGTGCAGGGAGCTTTATGTTTCTCATATTCTGGTAAATGTTTATTTTCTTCAATTCTTGGTGGGCGTTCAGGAAACCGAGGGTTATGTGCTCAACCTTGCAGAAAACAATATAACGGAAAATTTACGCAAAGGTATGGTGGTGTTTACAACGGAAAATATTTGTTAAGTATGAAAGACCTTTCTTTGGTAAAAGCCGTCCCAGAATTAATTGAAATGGGCGTTTCTTCATTAAAAATTGAAGGGCGGTTAAGAAGTGTTAAGTACGTTGCTGCTTCTACAAAATTGTATCGGAAAGCGATTGATTCTCATTATGCAAAACAATTTTCAGTTGACCAAGATTTGTTTAAAGAAATGAAATTAGCTTTTAACCGAGAATTTACTTGGGGTTATTATACTAATTTGAAAGAAGTTGTTTCTCATGAAAAACCAATGGCCCGAGGATTATATTTGGGAGAAATTAATAAGAAAGGGTTAATAAAATTACAAGAAAAAGTTTCTTTAGGCGATGGTGTTGGAATTTGGTTGCCAAACAAAGTTGATGGTGCGGTGTTAAGAAAAATTGAACTTGTTGAAACAGATGGTAAAATGGATGCAGTTGATTTTGCTGAAAAGGGTGACTTGGTTAAATTACACATTTATGCTAAACCTGGAGTGAAAATTTATAAAACCTCTTCTGTTGAAAAAAGTAAACAGATTGAATTTGTTAAAATTGATCCTATTATTACTGAAAAAAGAACTGTTAAAGAAATAATTCTTCCTCAGATTGAAAAACAAAAAGATCTTGTAGAAGATAAAGGAGAATTGTTAGTTAAAGTTTATTCTCTTCAAGAGGGTAAAGACGCTTTGAAATATACTGATAAAGTATTTTATAACGTTTTTGCAGAAGATTTTTCTGAAGATTTTTCTGCTTATATTCCTCGGATCTTAAATGATGCTGATGTTGAGAAAGCTGTTGAACTAATTAAAAAACATAATGTGAAAAACATCTTAGTCGGTGATTTAGGCGCTTATCTTGTTTTAAAGAAAAATCAAGATTTGAACTTATATTTAGATTATTCCAATAATGTTTTTAATGATTTAGATTTAGAATTTTTTAATGATTGTACTCCTATCATCTCTCCAGAATTATCTTTTGATGAACTTAAAAATTTTGATAATAAGACATTTGCAGTTCTTGTGCACGGTAAAGTTGTAATGATGAATACTAAATATTCTTTGTTACCGTTAAGACTTACTGACAAAAAAGATTACATCTTCTCAGTCAGAAAGGAGCATGATTATTATCAAATTTTGAATAGTGTGGAGTTAGGGTTGTTTGAATCTGTTAACGAGTTGAAAGATATTGGAGTAAGACAATTCTTTTTAGATTTAGATAATGGTGCTGATTATATTCTTAAGTTTTATTATAATATTATTAACAATAAGAAAAATCTTCCTTTTAATAGAAAAAATTATACGAAAGGTCATTGGGAAAACGGAGTGGCCTGAAAATGGATTTAGAGATTATTTGGTGTCCGTAATGTTTCTAACATAGAAATGTTTAAATAAATTCTTTCATTACTATTGGTTATGGTGGATAATTTAGGACGAATAAATATTATTATTTATGAACATGATGGTAATCAAAATATTGCCTACACTAATCATCTTGACCAAAAGATAGGTTCTGTTGAACCTTGGGAATTATCTCTTGGAGATACTTTTGCTCCTCCTGAAAATTCTGAAATTATTTATCACTCTTCTTTATCAGGAAATAATTTTGTTAGAGAAATGAAACATTTGGAAAACAGGTATGAATTAGAAAATCCTAATTCTACTTTTTCTGAGTATGTGCTTAATTTATTGATAAAACCAAAAAAAGGAGAATTAATTTCCATTAAGAAAACATTGCCTGTCGGTCCATTAAGAACAGACCTACCAAGAGTGTATGAAATACCTGATCTTCCTTCTACACTTGAAGATATCTGTTCTAGTTGTCCTTTTAGATAAAAAATTAAATCTTACTCAACACTTCTTCAATTTTCTTTTTCAATTGCGGTACGGGATTAAATCCAATAATCCGGTCAACTTCTTTTCCACCTTTGAAAATTATTAAACAAGGAATGCCTGTAATGTTATTTTGTTGTGCAATTTCAGGATAATCTTCAGTAGACAATTTAACAAACTTTAATCTGCCTTCAAAATCGTTACTAACTTCTTCAAATACTGGCGTTAACATTCTGCACGGACCGCACCAAGATGCCCAAAAATCTACAATTACTGGTAGGTCTGATTCTAATACTCTTCTTTTAAAATTATTTTCATTTAGTTCTGAAACCATTGTTTTTAATTCCTCCAATTTAACATTGACAATCTTTTTCTTTTTTCAATTTATCCATTTCTTTTTTAAAATCTTTATCATTATCTAACTTTTCTAAAAAGCAAACTTCTTTACAATCAACATCTTCATTTTTAATCATTTTCAACCACCTAATCATCAATTTCTATTTACTTTTATAAATCAAATGGAATATTGCTTATTTGTGGACTAGAATCGCACTACTGTAAACAAAATGCTTAAATACTCTGAAATTTTACTTCTTTTTATGGCAATGAACTTTGTTTGTCGTTTAATTACAGTTGAGGACATCTTGAAATGTTCGTTCGGTTTAAACAAGACAGAATTGGCAGTAATGAAACATTTATTGGAAGAGAAAGAAGAGTTTACTATTGAAGATATTCAGAAGAAAATTAAAAAAGATCGAACAACTATCCAAAGAGCGGTTAAGTCCCTTTTTGAAAAAAATCTGATTAAAAGAAGACAAATTAATCTTGAGAATGGTGGTTACCAGTTTGTTTATTCTCCTAAAGCGAAAAACGAATTGAAAGAGAAAGTTTATGAAATTTTTGAACATTTTAAAGAAGCGATGGGTAAAGAGATCCAGCGATGGTAAAGAAAGCTTTATATACTAATTTTATTTAATAACTAATATGAAAAGAGGTATAACTTTATTCGGTTTAATTTTGTTAATCTTAGTTAGTTTATTCTCTTTTACTGTTCTTGGTGAAGAAGTTACTGAAGAAGTTATCGAAAAAGACATTTACATTAGTTTTGATGATTCAGAAACCGATTGTTTATACTACTTTTACGGGTTTGATTGTGAAGAATGTCCACAAACAGATACTTACTTGAAACAGTTACAAACAAGGTTCCCAAAGATTAAAGTTGAAATGTTTGAAGTATACTTTAACAAAGGTAACCTTAAACTTCTTCAAGATTATTTCAATGCTTATAATGTCCCGGCAGAAGTTCAGAGTTTACCAGTAGTTTTCCTTCCCAAAAGTTATTTTATTGGTAAAGAAGCGATTATTGGATTGCTTGAAGGAAGAATCAAAAGTAATCAAAATCCTAGTTGTCCTTTACTAGAAGATGTTAATGTTATCGGAGTTATTGGTGAAGGTTCACCAAAAGACATTATGGGGAAGTTAAGTTTTTTATCTGTTACTGGTGCTGCACTAAAAACCGCTTTTAGTTTAGGTGGTTTAGCTTTACTAATTTTATTATTATTAGTTATTGTTGCGTTTAAAGATAAAGAGAGTGTACTTAAGAAAAGTTTCTTATTTATTACTGGTGTTTATGCTGCTTATTTAATCTTTGGAATGGGTTTCTTTTCCTGGTTAGGTTATTCTGGGATTGGAGTTTATTTTGCTAAAATTGTTGCTATCTTGGCAATTGTTTTTTCTTTAGCACTTATTAAAGAATTTTTTATAACTTGGAAAATTACTTTTAAAGATGTTCATCCTGCATTTATTGATAATTTGAAAAAATTTATTGCAGTAATATTTTCTACGCCCGGATGTTTAATCTTTGGCTTAGTTTTTGGTTTGTTAAGTTTTGCTAGGTTAAACAAAACTTATTTACTTATTAGATACCTTTTTATCGCTAACATTTCTCGAGGAATAGCGTTGCCAACTTTATTATATTTCATCTTGGTAATGTTAATATTGATGATCCTTTTCGTTGTCGTAATTTATTTGGTTAAAGATCAATTAGATGATAAAGCTGAAAAGAAAAGTAATGATGAAAAGAAAGTTGAAATTTGGAAAGAACATTATGTTAAATTGATTAATTTCGTTTTAAGCGTGATAATCCTAATTGTTGGGATTATTGTCTTGTTTCTGTAAGCTGATTAGTTCTCACCACATCATAGCTTTTCAATGATAATAATCCTTATAAGTTTACTCTGTTCATTATATTTTTAATGGCGATTTTTAAAGTTGTTAAATATCTTTTTGTTCCTGGAAATAATGAGGTAGACACATTAAATAATATTAATCAACTCATTTCTAATGCAAAATTTCGGGAAAATTATAAAATGAAATCAGCTCCAAAAATGAATGAAAATGATGGGAAATGGAAAGCTATTGTTGAATTAGCAATTAATATTGATAGTTCTGTTTCAAAAGAGAGTTATTCTGATTTTGAAAATGAAATTCTTCTTAAAGAAGTTAAAGAACTTGAAAAAAATAATATCCTTGAACACTTAAAAACTTCCCCTCAAACTGCTAAAGATTATATTTATTCTTTAGAAAATTGTTTTGGGATTAGGTGCCGTTCTAAAGAAGATACTTTAACTTCTCTTGAAAATATTGGGTTATACAAAACTGCAGATAATTATGGTCTTCCTATGGATGGACTTTTAAAATTACACGGGATAAATATTCGTTCAATTCAGGAATATTTTAATTACGCAAAAAAACGGCCAGTACAGAAGACAGTTGCTGATACATTGGGTGTTACTGTTGACTATTTAGAAGATTTACGACAAAGGAAACTTGCTTAATTTACCCTTTTGCTCTATCTCTTAAAAATCCTCATAACTTTTATATAATCAGCTCATTTCTAGTATAAAATGGTCCTTGATAAACTTGGAGATTCGTTAAAGAACACGTTAGGTAAGATTGCTAAAGCAGTTTTTGTAGATGAAAAGCTGATAAATGAGTTGGTAAAAGATATTCAACGAGCTTTATTACAATCAGATACTAACGTTCAACTAGTTTTTGATTTAAGTAAAAAAATTAAAGAACGGGCTAAAGATAAAGCTCCGGCAGGAATAACTAAACGTGAACAATTAGTTAAGATAGTTTATGAAGAATTGACAAATTTTTTAGGTAAGGAAGCTTCTGAAATTAAAATTTCTAAAAAACCTACTCAGATAATGTTGGTTGGTCTTTTCGGTAGTGGAAAAACTACTACTGCTGGTAAACTGGCAAAGTTTTACAAGAAACGTGGTTACAAAATTGCTTTAATCCAAACAGATACTTGGCGACCTGCAGCTTATGACCAATTAGAACAGTTAGCTCGGGATGTAGGTGTAGACTTTTACGGGATGAAAGGTGAAAAAGATCCAGTAAAAATTTATCAAAGTTTTAATGATCAACTAAAAAATTATGACCTTGTTGTTGTTGACACTGCGGGTAGGGATGCACTTTCTGACGATTTAATTGAGGAATTGAATAAGATTCATAATGCTGTTAATGCTGATGAAAAATTGTTAGTGATTTCTGCTGATATTGGGCAAGCTGCCCAGAAACAAGCACAAGCTTTCCATGATACTTGTAACGTTACTGGTGTAATTGTTACAAAACTTGAAGGAACAGCAAAAGGTGGCGGAGCATTGTCTGCTTGTTCAGTAACTAACGCCCCAATAAAGTTTATTGGTGTTGGTGAAAAAGTTGACGATTTGGAAATGTTTTACCCGGAAAGGTTTGTTGGAAGGCTTATCGGTTTTGGAGATTTAGAATCTTTATTAGAGAAAGCTAAAGAAGTTATTAGTGAGGATGATGCAAAAGATATGCAGGAAAAATTTCTTAAAGGCGATTTCAATCTTCTGGATCTATACAATCAAATGAGTTCTTTGAAAAAAATGGGCTCTTTTAAAAAAATCATGGGGATGATCCCTGGGATGGGTAATTTAAAGTTACCAAAAGAAATGTTAGACGTTCAAGAGGGTAAGTTAGAAAAATGGCGTTATGCCATGAACAGTATGACTCGGGCTGAACTTGAAGAACCGGAAATCATTTCTGTGGAACGGATTGATCGAATTTCTAACGGTTCTGGTGCTTCAATTAAAGATGTTAGAGAATTAATTAAGCAACATCGTTCTGCTAAAAAGATGGTGAAAATGTTTAAAGGCGAACAGGACATGACCAAAATTATGAAGAAAATGAAAGGTAAAATGCCTAAAGGCTTAGGCATGTAAAATGTTTTAAGTGCTTATGTCGTGAGGTTTCCAACGGAACACCTCACTTGAATGCATTTGGAATCAAACGTTTGGCTTGCCCAAAGGTTTGTGCCTAAAGGCTTAGGCATGTAACACTGTTTATGTGTTTATGTCGTGAGGTTTTTTTAAAATGACTAAAGAATTAGATGTTGAAAAAATTGAAGGTTTGATTATTTCTCTTAACAAATTAATAAAAGAAGCTAATGGAGCAAAAGTGATTTTGGGTTTGATGATCACCGAAAAATCAGCTGCGCCTGAAGAACGAAAAATTATTTCTGTTAAAGGAGTTAAAAATTTAAAAAAGCATACTCGAGAAATAGAAACGCTTTTAGAAGAAATTCAAAAGAAAGAGAACCAGCTTGTAATTAGTTTAGGTGGTTTGATTTGATGAACAAAGAGGTGAAATAAAATGAAATTGGTTGATTGTACACGGGTAGACAGTAAAAAACTTGAAGGGACAATCTTGTTTTTTGATAAATTAAAACAAGAAATTGCTGATATTGAACAAGATTTGTTAACTGTTAAAAAATTAAAATCTATTGTTGTTAAAAAGAACGATGCTGGTGAATTTGTTAATGATAAATTTGTTAAATCTTTAAAAAGAAAGATTGCTACATTTGAAGCAGAAGCTGGGAATACACCTAATTTTGCCAAATTGATATTGGAAAATTTAGACCTTTCAATGAATTAACTCACGTTTTAATGACGAAAAAATGTTGCTTTTATCAATCAGGATAACTTAATTCCAAAAGGTTTAAATATATCCTATAAAATAATGATTATAATCAATAAATGTTTAAATATAGCTATTGTAATCTAACTATGAGGTGGTGGACAGTACTATTGGTGGGGTGCCAAATTGGAGAATAAAAAGTGTATTTTTGATGTATTTTTTCGTGAAAAACCGGCAATGATGTTGGTGGAGTTAAAGAACGCCAGTTCCGACGTTTATGCTTCTGTTCTTGCTAAACAGATTGACTGTACTTACAGTCATGTTGTAAAAATTTTACAAGAAATGCAAAAAGCTGATTTAATTAATTTTAAGAAAGAAGGAAGATTAAAGTTGCTTGAACTTACTAAGAAAGGAACAGATATTGCAACTAACATTGAAAGTATTAAAACCATGTTATAATGGTTTTAAGTATTAAAACTATGTTGTAATCTTTTTAATTATTAAAACAACATTATATTTTTTTTTCTAATTTTTATTTTTGTCGTATTGGTTTATTGATACATAATGAGTAGTCTGTGCCTGGATTTTTACAAATATCTTCTGTTTCTTCAATGTGGTCGTTACAATCAATATTTTCAAAACAATCAACACTAGCAATAACAGTACTTCCAGAAATTCCATCATTACTAGAAACTAATAAACCTACTGTGGCAATAGCAACAATCAAAAATACAAGTCCAATAACTGGTTTTAATCTGTACATAATAACACCTCTCTTTTCTTAATAAAATAATGAAAAGTAGAATAGAAATAAATACTTTTCTATTCTACATACATTTTAAGTCTGTTTGGATCAAATTTCCAATTATCAGGTAATTTTTTCGTTCTCTGATAATATTTAACTAACCTTCTAATTTTTGAATTAGTAAGTTCTAATCCTCGTTTAGCAACTTGATCATGGTTATTTTTCTCTTTATGTTGCTTAATAGCAATCATTTTTTTAATTAGGTTCAATAAATCTTCAGGTAACTCTTTACCAAGATCATTTTCTTCTAATATCATACTGATCTTTTTGTTAGTTATACATTTTACACTATGGATCCCATAAGCGTCTCTTAATATTGATCCTATCTCTGAACTGCTTTTGTCCATTTTTCTGTATTTAACAATAAGTTTCTCTACTTCCTTACCTTTGTAAGGTGCCCAGGAAGGAGTTTTTTTAATTGGTTTAGTACTTCTACTTTTTCCTTTATCTCTTGAATGCATTCGTGCCACAGTTCTTTCGCCAACTGGGAGCGAAGTGCGACATGCGCTTACTACGTAAGCTTAGTCCCACAGACATTGCTTTCCAGCTGGGCCTCCTATGTTATTTTTTTATTTTTTAAGGAAATAAAGAATTATCTCTATCTCCAGTATACAGAAGCCGTAACCGCTGTATCTCTCGATTTATAGTTAAAATAAGAAGGTGATTTATAAATGTTATGGGGGATTTCAGACATTTTTTAGTTAGTTTCCAATAAGTATTTAAACTAAAACTACTCTTATCTCTTCATGGCAAGTGTTCTTGACTATTTCACACAAGGAAGTAGGATTTTCTTAACTAGCTGGAAGAATCGTTTCTTTACAAAAAAGTATGAAGGTAACGCTCATTCTGTCTGTCAACAGATTGTTAAAGATTGCTGGAACGGTCGTTTTTTCCAAACCTCTACTGGAAATTTCCCTCAATTTTGGACCAGGGATTTTGGTTGGTGTACAAGTTCATTACTTAAACTTAAGTATGAAAGTGAAGTTCACCAAACTTTAAGGTATGCTCTTAACCGGTTCAAGAAATATAACAAGATAACAACAACCATCACTCCTAATGGTAAACCATTTGATTTCCCAGTTTATGCAGTGGATTCATTACCTTGGCTGATTCATAGTATAAAAATATCTAAATTTCCTTATCATGAACATAAAGCTTTTCTAAATAAAGAAATTAAAAAGTTCTTTTCAGAAGTTATAGATTCACAAACTGGACTTGTTAACCCAGAAAAACAGTTCTCTTCAATGAAAGATTTTGCTATTAGAAAAAGTTCTTGTTACGATAATTGTTTAGTGGCAATGCTTGCTAACGATCTTAAAAATATGAAATTGTTTAACCCATTCAGGAAATACGATTACCCTTCATTAATCAGAAGACATTTTTGGAACGGATTATACTTTTATGATGATTTGTCTAAACAAGAGTATGTTGCTGGTGATGCTAACTTATTTCCTTTCATTTTCGGCATAATTAACGATCAGCAAATGCTTAAATCTGTGTTAAGAAAAGTTCATCAGGCTAAACTAGATCAACCTTTTCCATTAAAATATACTTCAAGTAGAGACAATATCAATTTTATTTGGGAAGAATTATTTTTAAAAAATTATGAAAGTGATTCTATCTGGACCCATATGGGCCCGCTTTACATCAAACTTGTTAAAACTGTTGATAAAAGTCTAGCTTCAGAAATGAAAGAGAAGTATAAAGAAATGATTGAGAAACATGGAAATTATCTTGAAGTATTAAAATTAAAGAATGGTCAAGCTAAACCTTACAGTACATTTTTTTATTATTGTGATTCAGGAATGCTTTGGGCAGCTAATTACTTAACTTTGTAATTAATTCTAAAATTATAAAAGAAAAAAATAAATCTTGCCCTGGGGGTTTTACCAGGGGTGGTGGTTAGAACGAAAGGGCAAGATTTTGAATGTGAGTGTTTTGGATATGAATATGAAACGGAAAATTGAAGAGTACAGCTTGCAAATCTCTACAAGCTGTAGATTCTATCAACCTCTTTTTCCCATTGAAGCAAGTCAATGGGTACTTGACTTGTTCTATACTAACTCAATCCCTAACTCCTTACTTAGAGTTTGAGCCCTTTTCTCAGCATGTTGCTGGTTAATTTTTCCTAAAATCCAAGGAGAGTTAACACCTGTAATGATTGTCATCACAGTTAGTTTACCTTTCATCTCATCAGTTACTCGAGCTCCCCAAATAACGTTAGCATCATCATCTAATGATTCTGTTACTAATTCTCCAATTCGGGACACTTCATCAAGAGTCATGTCTGTTCCACCAGTTACGTGAATCAAAGCTCCTGTAGCGCCTTCATAGCTAATGTCTAGTAAAGGATTGCTTAATGCACCTTTAACCGCTTCTTCAACTCTATTATTAGTATCTGAACTTCCTACTCCAATTGCTGCTACTCCTCCATTTGTCATGATTGCTTTAACATCTGCATAGTCTAAGTTAACTAAACTTGGTACCGCAATAGTCTCAACAATACCTTTAATCATGGTTGCAATTAATTCATTAGCAACTGAGAAAGCTTGTTGAATTGGTAAGTTACCTGCAATTTGTACTAATCTATTATTATCAATTACAATAACAGTATCACAAACTTGCCTTAACTGTTGTAAACCAAACTCTGCTTTGTCGCATCTTGCCCGTTCAATATTAAAAGGCATAGTAACAGTTCCGATAACAATTGATCCTGTATCTTTAGCAACTTGTGCTACTACTGGACTTGCTCCTGTACCAGTTCCGCCACCCATTCCAGCACAAACAAAAACCATGTCTGAACTTTTTAAAGAGTCTTTTACTTGGTTAAGAGATTCCTGTGCTGCTTCTGCTCCTCTGTTTGGAAATCCTCCACATCCAAGTCCACGGGTACAATCTTTACCAATTAAAAATTTCCGATCAGAACCAGTAATGTTAAGATGTTGTTGATCAGTATTTGTAGCAATTATTTCTGCCCCTTTAATTCCTTTCTTATAGAGCCAGCCAACCATATTGTTTCCTGCTCCACCAACGCCAATAACTTTAATATTAGCTTGCATGTCATTTACACCCGCCTCGGGCATGTTTTGCATGTTCTCAAATGCTTTTTCCACGATAAAATCCATTTTTCCACCACCTCAGTGTTTTTCACCCTCATGTGTGTTGTTTTTTGGAATATATATATTCCAGCACACAAAAGATTATAAATGAGTTTGTGTTACCTCATCTTAGAATTAACATTACCAAAACACCATACCAATACCTAATCTAAACGAAGAGAATTAACTTTTGTACATACCAAACAACTAATTTCGCTGGGAGGTTACCAAGCTCTCAACAAACACCTTAATCTAATTTTTTAGAAAGTTACGTTACTATATAAAGTTTTCTATTTTTCAGAACTTACTTTTTTGATTGCATTTAACGCTTATTTTTTCTCTTCGCCGATTTTCTCTTTTACTTTGTCGACGACAAAATGGGTTGTTTGTTTCAAAGAATTTTTTACTGCATCAGCTTTCCTGGCAAGGATTGTTGCAATATCATTAACATATTTTGCCGGGTCCCTGATCCTGTTTCTCCATTTATGAAAGTATACTAAAGTTTCTAATGGATATTTTGGTGGTTTCTCAGGAATTTCTTTAGGATAACCTAAAGCAATGATCGCTTGTGGTCTTATTTCTTCGGGAATCCCTAATAAAGATTTAACTGCTTCCTCATCAAACCCGCCTATCCATCTTGTCCCTAGGCCTAAAGAATGGGCTTCTAAGAGCATATTTTGGATTGCTGCTGCACAATTTTGAACAGTATAAAGTCGTTCTCCTCTCAAACCGTAGTAGCGTTCACCTTTATCAGGTTCAGCACAAATTAAGATCAAAGCACCAGCTTGAATGATCTCATATTGTTCATAAGAAGCCTGAGCAATTTGCTGTTTTAAGTCAGATTCTAAGATAACTACAAATTTCCAGTTCTGGATATTTCCACAACTTGGAGCGTGTCTTCCTGCTTCTATAACACGAGAAATTTTCTCCCAAGATACAAATTTAGGAAGGAAATACTTAATTGTTCTTCTTGATTTAATTAAATTTAATATATCTGTCATAAAAACACCACTTTTTTAAAAGTAAGTATTCTTTTTAACTATATATATTTAACGTTTTCATCTTAATTTTAACGGGGATTTCATATTTGAAATGAAGTTCCATATTTGAAAAGCCATTCCAAAATAGAAAACAATATAAATCAAAGGAAAATCTTTCTGAGTATGGTTAAGAGGGGTGTACTGATTAAACTTATTGATCAAAAGAAAGCAGCAATTCTTCAAGTTATTACTAACTCAAAAGAAGAAATGTATTTGAAAGAAATTGCTGAAAAAAGTAATGTTTCAATTACTTCTACTTTTAGAATTCTTAAAGAACTAGTTGAATTAGATATTCTGGCAAAGAAAGAATGGAAAACCAGCAAAGTTTACTATTGTCAAAAAAATGCTAAAGTAGATTTTCTTAAAGATATTTTTACTGAAACATATGATGGATTGAATGAGTTTGTTAATTTAGTCAAAGATTTTCCTGAAGTTGAAAATATTATCTTACATGGAGCTAAGAAGAAAAGTAAGGCTAACTTGCTTCTGATTGGCCAGGACATTGATGGAAACAAGGTTGAAGATGCTTGCAAACAAGTTCGTGATAAAGGGTTTGATTTAAGTTACTTAACTTTAACTAAGAGTCAATATGCTCAAATGGCTAAAATGGGCCTCTATTCTGGGGAAAAGAAAGTTCTCTGATTTATTTTTCTTCTGGTTTCATAAAAGAAACGTACCTAGACAATTTTGGGAACTGACCTTTACCAAAATAATATCTTGATCTACTTCCTGTGATTACTTCATCAGCAACAGTTGCAATAGAATCTCTTACTTCTTGCTCCAACAAAGAACCTTTGTAAATAGCATGGTCAGCTTTTCTCAACCCTTCTTCCGTTAATCTAAAATATTTAGCACGAATTCTTTGTGGGTGCTGATCATTAAACCAAGAAATATCTCCTTGACCACACATATTGAAAACCATCTTAGAAATGTTATAAACTAAATCTTCATCATTAGAACTATCCAATGAAATGGGCTTTTTTAACTTAAACAAAGCATTTAATATATCTCCTTCTCGAACCATATTGTCAGTAAGACTAGCTAATTGTGAAAATACAACTAAACTTTTTTCATAATTTGTTGCCGAAGAATTTTTGATTAAATTAAACATAAAGAATTATTTTCTAGGCTTATTTATATATTTTATGATAATTTAAGAAAAGAAAGAAAAAAAATTAATAATTTGCTAGTTGCTTATTCACTACTAAGGTCTGCTGTTTTCTTAAATGTAGCCATCAGTTTATCATTTGCATCATACAAAGTTAAGATAATTTCTACATTAGTTAAATCACCTGCACTTAGTTCACTATAAGCGAAACCTTTCGGGACAATAGCACTAGATGTTGCTGAAGATTTTGCTGGAATCTTCTTTGAAGTTGCGGGTAATGGGACATTTTTTTCAATATCAGCATAACCTTCAACAGTCATGATAAAATAATCTGGTTTAATTATTCCTTCTTCACTGTTTTTAATGGTATAACCAACATTAGTTATTTTTCCCCATGTGCCTTTCCAATCAATTTTAACATCTTTAATTGCCAGGCCAATTTTACTATATTTAGTAATGATGACTTCATCATCCAGGTTGTCTTCAACTGCAACTGTTTCAGCTTCTTCTGTATTATCAGTTTCTTCTGTAGTTTTAGTAGTGTTATTTGTTGCTGCTGCAGTTATTTCATCACTTTCAGTTATAGTAGAATCGGGTTTATCTTCTATTTCGGGATCGTCTTTTTCAGAACTTGAAAATAAACTTGTAAAAAATCCGCTTACTTTTGTTGAAACTGATGAATCTGTATTTTCTACAGCTAAATTATCTTCAACATTAACAACTTCTGCAGTATTTCCTTGTTCAATAGTACAATCTCCTACACTGAACCTTCCTGCAAAGAATATTAATAACAGAACTAAAATGATTATTAAATATTTTAATATTTGTCTGGGTTTGAATTTAATATCAAATTCTTCATCTAATACTGAAGAACGATGTTTTTTATGACTTTTTACTGGTATTTGGACCCTTTTTGTTTTATTTTCAATTTCTTCTTCTTCTACTTCTTCTGTTAAATTTTCAGCTTCTTTTTGAAATTCTTCATTTTTAAAATCCATTTTTATGTTTCTCCTCCTTTTGTTAAATTAAAAAAAATATTATTGATAAAATTATTAGAAATAATCCTCCTCCCATACAACCAAAAGCAATTTGTTCTCCCAAAGTTAAATTTTTAAAATTTTTAAGCTTATTAATGAGAAAATTTGTTCCATCAGTTATTTTTTGGTTAAAAACTGCTAGTTGTTGATTTAATTGATTAGTATCTATTCCTCCCATTTTAAAAGTAACTAATATTAAGTAATATAAAAATTTATTGTTTTGATGATGTTGTCCATATTATTATTTTAACGCTTTGTTAATATCTTTTTCTTGCCAACCAGAGCTTAACAAAGTTTCTTTAATCTTTTGATTAGAGATTCCTTTATTTTTTTCCTTTTCAACATAATCTTTAATCTTAGAGGGTTTATTTTTATGGGGTTGAATTACCAAGAAATAAACTAACACACCAATAACAATTAACAATATCAATGATCCGATGATGATTAACGGTAATTTTATTCCATCCCAAATACTAACTGAGCCAGTCCAATCTCCCGATGTTGTTGAGTCTTCAACTTTAAGTTCTGGTTCTAAATTAGTTTCAGAATCTTGATCTTCAGATCCTAAATTTAACTGATCTTCATCTTTAAACATACTTGAATCTTCTTCTTCACATGTTTTCTCAATTTTAGGTTTTAAAGCAGTAGTATCACAAAAATGTTGGTCAACACAAGTTCTCGTTTGTTTATCATTTTTGCATTCGCTCCATTTTCCACAAACCCAGTCTTCAACACATTCTTGACAATCTTGAGTTTCTGTTTTTGTTGCCAGACATTTATTTTTATCTGTACAGGTTTTAGTTTGTTTAAGCTCTTTATTACAATATGACCAGCTTGTACAAATTAAGTTTGGCTTACAAGTAGATGTTTTTATGATTTTAGTAAGAGATACTTTTTTATTTTCATTTAAAAAATCTATTAGTTCAGTTCTTAATTTAGTAATTTCTGTGATTAAGTCTTCAAGGTTATCAATCAAAGTTTCATTTTTTGGAGATTCTTGTTTTAACGGATTTAAATAATCTTTAGCTTGATTTTTAAGAGATTTTAAATCGTCCTTTAAATCTTTCAGACCATCTTCATAATCTTCGAAAGTTTTTTCTTCTTCATCTTCTTCTTCCTCATCTTCTTCATCAGTTTCAGTAACATTATCTTCAGTGTTACTTTCTTCTTCTTCTTCTTCTTCTTCTTCCGTTTTAACATCTTTTAGTTCCAAATAACCTTCCTTATATCCATCATAAATTTCAGAATAGTTATCAAACTCTTCTTCAAAATAATCATAACTATAATTTATTGGTTCTACTATTGTTACTGCTGGTTCTGCGGTAATTTCCACTTCTGTTGAACAACCTGGCGAATTAACACAGATATTAACTTCACTTGAACTACCATCACCGCATTTCACTTCAATATTATAAGTTCCTGAATAAGGATCAGAATTAGTATTATAATAAGTGTCCCAACTTCCATAACCTTGCTCAACAACGATTAAGTCTGTATAAATGTTAGACATTAATAATAATGAAGTTCTGGCACAATCAGTAACAGATATTTCTACTGTTTGATCAAAAGAATATTCATCTTTATTAGTTTCAATTTCAACAGCGTTAACTAGGTTTGCGATGATTAAAATTGTAAAGAGCAAGAAAAGTACATTTTTAAGAGTCTTCATCGTATTCCATTACAAAAGTTTCGTTAAGGTAAACTGTCCAATTACTAGGGTCAGGGATATCGTAAACTTGAACAGTCTTTTTATAAATTTGATCAGAATCAGGATAATCTGCACTAAGATGAACAGATTCATACTTTTCTAAAGCTAAAGATTTAGTTCTGCTTACAGATAAAAGTGAATTATCTTTATCATAAGTTGTTATAATTATCCAAAATGGTTTTTTAGTATCTTTTATTGCTTCAATTCTAACTCCATCTTTGTTCCATTCTTGTGCACTTACTAATGCTGGTCGTTCAATACAAGCACCTTCAACACAAGTCATTTTTTCTGGACATTCAATCTCTTTTTTAATAATCTTTCCATTCTCTGCACAAGTATGTTCAACAACCTTTGTACCACTGCAACCATCTTCATAAGAAGTAATTGAATCATAATAATTATCACCCGATTGTTTTAATTCTAAACCAGTAATATTTCCTTTAATTTTGATGTTATCACTATCTGAATCTGTACACCCATCAAAACATCCAGGATAAGACTTGTAACCGTAGTAATAACATCCGTTTGAGCAGGTAGTTTCTTTAACATTTAATCCCGTTGCAGAACAAGAAAAATTTACAAAAGTTTGATTATCTTTACAAAAATCATTAATATTTTTACTAATAATCTCATCTTCATTATTGAATAAAGAAAAATTAACCCTCCTTTTCATCCAAATCACATCTGAATCTTGATTATCAACACATTGGAAACAGACTCCTTTTGCACAAGAATAATCCTCTGGACATTCAGTGATTTTAGAAGTTAGGTTATTTTCTATACAAGAATATTTTTTAACAGAACTGTCAGATTCACAACTGTTTTCATGAAGTGTTTTACTTCCTTGGATAAAAGCAGGTTCATATTGTATATTATTAGTATAATATTTCCCTTTGTGATTTTTATAATTTTCCTGATTGAAAAAAGATAAATAATAATCTTCTTGACCACTACATTCTGAACCAATAACATCTTCTAACATTAAATTACCCCAATAAAAAGAATATTCTTCACCAATAATTAAATCTTGTTCACTTTCAAACTCTTTACCATAATCCCACAGATATTGGAAAGTACAGGTGCCATCATCCTCGCTAGTAATATCATTAACTTTAATGTTTATCAGATTCTCTTCATAAGGGATTATTCCTGTTTGACCTTTTGGAATTAATAGTTTACTTTCTTGGTTATTTTCAGAAGTGAACTTAAAAACACATACTGGCGTAGTATCAGTTACATTTTCAGTATAATAACCTTTACCAACAAACGTATCGGTAAAAAACAATAATGAAACCAAACCAATAATCGCTACTATTGAAATAATAGCAATAAGATATTCTTTCTGATGATCAGTTTTAGAAGCAGTTTTAACTACCTTTTTCTTCACTCTCTTTTTTACCATATAAGTTAAGTAAATATTTTATGTTTATATAATTTTTCTTTTATAAGAAATAGATTAAAAAAAATAATAAAGAAAAAAAGTTTACTTTTTCTCTGCTTCAGGTTTTGTTTCTTCAGCAGGAGCAGCTTCTTCAGCTAACGATTTAGCGCCTTCTTTAACAATTTTAAGGTTAACTTGCCTGATAATCTTAGTTACCATTTCTCCACAAACAGTTTTCCTTTTTAAGATTCCACCCTGAGTTTTCTTATCCCTTTTCTTACCAGAAGAGCCGACACCTTTACCTTTAATAAGAATCCTTTTCCTTGGAATTTGAATCCCGTTTCTCATTGGAAATCCACACTTATCAGAACCGCCAGTGATTACAAACTCATAACCGTCAAATCCTAAATCTTTACCAGAAATTGTTTCGCCGATACGTTTTTTCAAAAGAGTATCCGCTTCAGGACTTTTAATTTCCTTTTGATATGTTTTACCATCTTTTGCGCCAATAACGCATTTAAAGTCTACCATTTTAGTTTATTCTCCCGAGATTCAAGAACCTAACGATTCACGCCCAAATAGGGTTATCTCAGCTTTGTTTATAGTAATTTCTTGTCTGGATTTATAAAGATTTGGGTTAAATCCCTAACATTTCTTTAATTAATTCTTCTATTACATTACTCATCTTTTGATTGTTTTTTTCACAATAAGCACGGAACTTTTTCATTAAACCCATGTCAACAGTAAAAGTAGCTCTTTCTTTATAGCTTGGTTTACTTAATTGGCCAGTACGATCGAATTCTTCTAAAGCTTCTAAAAGATCTTTATTTTTATCTACTAATTCATTAATTTTTTTCGCGGATAACATTATTAATTAACCCCACAATTTTTATTGGATTTGTAACATTATTTTTAGCTATTTTTTTAACTAAAGTTACTAATCTATCTCGGTCATAATCTTTTCTATTTTCTTCAAAGTAATAGATTATTGTCAATAAACAAGTTCTTTTATTTCCGTCATTAAAAACGTGATCTACTGACAAACTTCGCACAATATAACTTAACTCATAAAGCCAGTTCCTTTTTGTTTTTGCTAAACCTAAGGCAAAGTCTAAACTGCTTTCATTATTGAATTCACCTTTCTCGCCAATTTTCTGATTGAAAGCAATAATGTCTTTCTTTGTTAATGTTACTTTGTACATATTTGTATGAATAAGTATGAACGATTTATAAACTTTTTGGCTAGAAATATGATATTTATCAAAAAACAGCTAAAGCTAGCAATACCTAGAAGAAATTGTTAAGTTTCAATGTTTTTTTATTGTGGTTGTTCAAGTCCATTTAATTCTTCTGAGAGAGTTGAATGCTCTTCTCTTAGTTTACCTAATTGAACCTTTTTAAACTCGTTAATTTGGTTCCTGCCCGAATCCCACTCTAGCGGTTTTATTTTTTTGTCTAGGTTAAACAACAGTTCTTTTATTTCTGAAATACGTTCTTGGGACATATATATATACCTAGGAGCTGAAATATATAAATGTTTGTGCTTATTCTTCAACAATCTCTCCTTCAAAAATCAAATAGAAATTAGCATTTTTGTCTAAACCTAATTCATACTTATTATCATCAATCTTTTTTACTAAATTATCATAATGGGACATTTTCCCTTTACACAGTAGCTGGTCCCCCATAATTACTGCAGAAATGTCTACATCATGTTCAAACATATGGTTCCAGATTTTAACAACCCGAATCTTTAATGATTCATCAACGTCTAATCCGGGAATATTTACTTCAAATTCTTCAGCAGTTCCCGGTTTCTCTTTAAGAAACTGGTTACCAAAATGTTTTTGATAAAAGTTATGATCTAATCCCATAATCTACTGTGAACCATATAAAGAATATAAATATTTCGAGGATTGAATATACTAAATTCACCACAAATTATATAATTGAAATTAGTATCACTAGATGTAAATTAAAAAAACTTAACAATGGAAAAATTACCTAATACTAAAAAAGAGGAATCTATTAAAGAATTAACAAAAGCGGTTAAAGCTAATTCTATTCTCTTATTAAAAGCTGTTAGAGAAATGGATATTGACCATATTAAAACTTTACTTAAACAGTTAAGAAGGTTAGAACGCAACATTTATCGTCGTTTAAAGAGAGATAAAAATATTGATTCTGTTACCAAAAGTATGTTAAAGAAACAACTTTCTGAATTGCAAGCAATTTATCATAAAGATAAAGAAGAACTTAAAGTTGGCCATGTTAGCAGCTTAAGAGTACTTGCCGGCGAGGAAGAAATCATTTCTGAAGAGATGATTAGAGAAATTGAAAAAACACAGAAGACCGGGATGATTGTTCCCCCCAAAGAAATTAAGAAAAAGTACAAACACATTTGGGATTTGTTTGAACCGGGTGACATGATTGCAATAAGTATGGCTTGGAGAAATAGCAAATTTGGTCGAGCATCAAAAGTTTTTGAACTTGTAACTGGATCAAAAGTTTCTCATATCGGAATTGTTCATGTTAAAAGAACTTGGTACGGAGCAAGAAAAGTTTTTGTTATTGAAGCTTCTGATAATGTTGTTGTAACTCCTATCGAAAACTTTATTGCTGATGGTAACGGAAGAATTGCAGTTTATCGCTACAAGAAAGGGCTTACTCCAGAACAACAAAAAGTGATTATTAACTCTTCTTTATCCTGGGCAAAGAAAATGGTTAGTTACGATAAAAAGTTAAGTCCTGGGATTGAAGAATTATATTGTTCAGAACTTGTTGATGAAGCCTATAAAGCTGCTGGGATAAAATTAACTAACAATTATATCTCTGTACGAGATTTTTATGATCGAGTTAAAAATCTTTATGATAAGGGTGGTTGGAAATTATTTGGCCGTTCATTCAATTCTGCTCAGGAAGCTGCAGGAAAAGTACTGGGATCGGGGGGTTATTATCTGAAAGAGTCAGGTCTTGACTTTAATAAAGTTAACAAATTACCAAAAGTTAAATCAATCATTTCTCCAGCAGCAATAATATTTAACAGTAAGACCAAGAAAGTGTTTAACAATTTAACCTGAACTTTGAAAACATTTATCTGGTTATTTATTTTAAGTCATTTTAGTTTATTTCTTTGCAGTATCCCAAAGAACTTCAAAAAATGAATGATAAGATGATGCTACTTGCTCACTTTTGATTACAAAAGCCATTGGTTCAGGATTCCAAATAATGATGGCGATGGTATCTCCGTAAACATATGTTGTTGAAGGACTAAGATATTTCTCTGAGAGAAATTTAATTTGGGCATGAGGTAAAGATTTTCTTTTCTTTCTTAATTTTTCATTAAATATTATTTTAAGAGGGATTTTTAGTTTTGCTCTTTGATTATGGTGATGAAGAAAATAAGTTGGAAATAGATCTTTAAATTTACCCTCTGCACCAAATACTAACCATGGTTTTCTTATTTTTAAAATATCTTCAAGAACACTTTTAATTCCTCTTTTTCCTGTAAAAATAGTTGCTTTTTGTGTAGTTATAGCAATATTTTTTTTAAGTTGAAGTTCTGGAAGTATTTCTTTAAGTTTTTTTTCTTTTTCATCGAGCTGTTGTTTTTTTAACTTAATATATTCCAATAATCTTTCTGGATCATGGGCTTCAAAATGTTTAATATTGTGTTTTGTAACATAGGAAATAATTCCTTTGTCTAATAAAAGATCAAGAAGATTGTAAACTGCGGCTCGATGCATACTTAATTTTTTAACCAATGGTCCAGCAGGTGTTGAACCTAATTCTAATAAAGCTAAATAAACTTTTACTTCATTCTTAGTTAAGCCTAGTTCTTCTAATATTTTTGTATTCATTAAATTCTAAATATCATTGGTTTTTATAAACTTTACTAAATTGTCGTAATATGGTGTTATTACAATATTTTATATACTTCTGGCCACTCACTCATTAGTAATAACTTAATGGAGATGATATAATATGACTTATGATGCACAAAAAAAAACGCTTGACCGGGCCCTCTTGTCTCAAGGTTTAACCCCTACAACTCCTAATGTTGGGGATCTACAGACAGCGATGAGTAAATATGAACAAGATTGTCGTGAACATGATAATGAGGTAGAGAGTGCAGTAACTGATCTAGCGCCAGAATTAGGTTACACTTCAGAAGAGGCACAAGATTTTACTCGTATTTATCGTGGTAAGTCTACTCGTGACACTACGGACATGATGAGAAGACTTAGATTGGAAATGCCAGCTTTGTTTCATGATTAATCAGCGTTTTTAAATTTAATTTAAGAATATTGAATATTTTTGAAAACATTTATATTCTTACAAGAATTAATCTGATTAATGGCTGATTACAATAAAATTGCAAAAGAATTCTTAGAAAGAAGAGCTGATAAGTCTCGGTTTGATTATAATCGGGATATAGAAGTACCAGCAATGATTAAAATGGTTGGTAGTGTAAAAAATAAAGTTATTCTTGATGTTGGTTGTGGCTTCGGAGACCATTCAAAAAGATTATCTAAAAAAGGAGCTAAGAAAATAATTGCTTTTGATTTAAGTAAAGAATTAGTTAAGTTTGCAAATGAACAAAATGTCCCTAACTGTAAATTTGAAGTTGGAGATATGAATCAAAAATTAAAGTATGAAAATAATTATTTTGATTTAGTAATTTCAGGATTAGCTTTACATTATGTTAAAAATGTTAATCAATTATTCAAAGAAGTTAATCGAGTCTTAAAAAAAGGAGGAATGTTTGTTATTTCTACAGGTCATCCCATTTTTGACTTATTATCTGAAAGTCCAGGGTTTAAAATCCAAATAAAAAGAATAGGTAAGAAAAGAATTACTGAAGGAGATTATTTTAATGAGAATCCAAAACTTGCCAAGTTAGGTTCAATCGGAAAATTCAAAACTTACAGTTACACCTTTGAAACTCTGATCAAGTTAGGATTAAATAACGGATTTGAATTAATTGATTATGTTGATCTGAAACCAGTTCCCAGTTCTAAGAAGTATGATTCTGAGAAATATAAAGTAACTACAACTTTACCGACGTTTATTTTGTTTAAGTGGAAGAAGAAATAATTTCATTACAAACACATATCCACTTTATCCAAAACTTTATCAACTTCTCCATCAGAATTATTGATTTAATTAATATGAGTTTTGTATCTTTTGTTTAATTAAGATTAAACCAGAAATTCTAATATTAGGGATATTAGAAACATATATAAACTATTTAAGATTAACTTATAATAAATTAAAATGGTGATAGAGTATGAAGAAAAAAACTAAATCTAATATTAATGAGAAAAATGAACAACACAAAAAATATTTTTACATTTCTATGATTGTGAGTTCAATCATTATAATCATTGCAATAGCAATGTTCATAAATGTTAAAGGAGAATTAAAAGTAACAGGACAAGGTATATTACAACAAAGTAGTCATATTTCTTCATCTGATCAAGACAGAGAATTTTTATCACGTTTACAAGATTGTATTTGTAAAGATTGTGATAATGGAATCCGAGACAAAAAAACTGAAAGAGATAAAAATGAAGAACAATTATTAGAATGCATAGATCGAGATGATGGATTTAATTTAAAAGAATTTGGAACTACATACAATAAAGACCGTAATGGTAATATTGTTAATCAAAAATTTGATTTCTGTGGTGTTATTGGTTCGGAACAATTACAAGGGGGACTTCAGACTTCATTAGTTCCAATATATGGGTACACAGAATATTATTGTGAGGGATTAATGATAAAAGAAAGAAAAGGAAAATGTGACTGTAACAAAGAAGGGACTGCTTGTTTACAAAATAATATCCGTAAATAATTATTTTGTTATATGATTTTGTATTTCTAATAACTTTTTTGAGTAACCTTTAAAAACATTGTACCGTTCTTTTTGATTATGGATTTATCTAAAGAACATGTTAAGATTATTGACCCCTCGGAAGAGTTATTTAAAATTGTTGATAAGTATATCGAAATGATTCATAAAATTCTTCCAGAATCAAAAATTACTCTTGTTGGTTCATTAGCAGTTCCAATGTGTGGGAAAGAAGAATTTGATTTATTAGTTGAAGTTAAAAATATTAAACAGTCTCAATTATTAATTGAAAGTAAAAGTAAGGGCAGGTTTGGAATTGGGCCTATTGTTGATGATGTTGGGTATTGTAGAAGTAAGAAAAAATTTGGGATTATATGCGAGATACATTTTTTAAAAAAAGGACATCCAAAAATAAAACAATGTCTCGGTTTAGTGAAAAAATTAAAATTAAATTCTAAAATTCTTAATCAGTATGAAAATTTAAAAAGATCTTTAGATGGTTCTACAGAAGAAAAGTATAAGAAAGAAAAAAACAAATTTCTAAATGAAAATAATTTAGTATAAATTTTTCAAATTGACCTAACCCGCGTTATGCATAATTCCCCTCTATCTTCAACATATCCAGAGTAACCTTTAAAAACATTCTATCATTCTTGTCATTAATAATGGAATGGAAGAAAATTCAAGACAAATGGCAGAAAGCTTGGTTGAAAGCAGAACTAGGTAAAGCTAGCCCTAATAAGAACAAAGAAAAGTTTATGATGATTTTTGCTTATCCTGGGGTTTCCGGATATTTACACGTTGGGCATATGCGCGGTTTTTCTTATACAGACGCAATTTGCCGGTATCAAAGATTATTAGGTAAAGAAGTTTTATATCCAGTTGGGACGCATGCTTCCGGTAACCAAGCTCTTGGTTTCGCTAACAAAGTTAAGAATAATGATGAAACTTGGATTAACTATTTGAAAAATAACGGTTGTCCAGAAGAAAAAATTAAAGAACTTACTGATCCAAAAAAAGTTGTTGAATATTTTAATCAAGTTTACATTAACGATTACTGGAAAAAGTTCGGTTTTATCTGCGATTGGGACAGATTTACATCTACTGTTAATCCAGATTATCAAAAGTTTATCCAATGGCAGTTTAAAAAACTGCAACAAAAAGATCTTCTAATTCAAAAACCGTACTTTGCAACTGCTTGTCCAAATTGTGGCCCGGTAGCAGTTGATCCGAGCGAAACAGATATTGCTAAAGGTGGTAACGCTGAAAAGAATGAATATACATTATTAAAATTCAAGTTTGGTGAAGATTATTTGGTTGCTGCAACTTTAAGACCGGAAACTGTTTTTGGTCAGACAAATTTATGGATTAATCCTGATGCGGAATATGTCAGGGTGGAAGTTGAAGGAGAAAACTGGATCATGAGCAGGGAAGCTGCAGATAAATTAAAGTATCAAAAAGATGATGTTATCTTAAAAGAAGATATTGGTCCCGAACAGTTTATTGGTAGAAAAGTTTTAGCACCCGCTATTGAGAGAGAAATAATTATTTTACCAGCAAGTTTCTGTAACCCGAAAGTTGGTTCAGGGATAGTAACTTCCGTGCCCGGTGATGCGCCGTACGATTATGTTGCTTTAAGAAGTTTACAGGCAGACTTTGATCTTATCCGAAAATATAAATTGGACCCTGAAGAAATTAAAAATATTAAACTTATTCCGATAATTAAATCTAAAGGGTACGGCGATTTTCCAGCAAAAGAAATTGTTGAAAAGTTAAACATTAAATCATTAGACAACCCTAAGTTGGAAGAAGCTACTAAAGAAATCTATAAAGCCGGTTTCCATACGGGAGTAATGACTGAAACTTGTGAAAAATATTCCGGGAAGAGAGTTGAAGAAGCTAAAGAGTTAATGAAAGCTGAAATGTTAGATCAAAATCAAGCAGACGTTTTTTATGATTTAAGTGAGGAAGTTGTCTGTCGATGCGGTAAAGAAGTTATTATTAAACGGATTGATGATCAATGGTTCATTAAATATTCTGATCCAGAACTTACTGAAAGAAGTAAGGAACAAGCTAAAGAGATGAAAATTTATCCACAAGAGTATCATGATAATATGCCGAACGTTTTAGATTGGTTCTCAGATCGGGCTTGTGCCAGGCTTGGCAGTTGGTTAGGGACAAAGTTACCTTTCGATGATAAATGGACCATTGAACCAATCAGTGATTCAACGTTATACCCTGCATATTATATTGTTTCCAAATGGATTAAAAATAAAACCATTAAAACTGAAGAATTAACTGAAGAGTTTTTTGATTATGTTTTTTTAGGCAAAGGGGATGGTAAAGATTCTTGGCAAGAAATTAAGGAAGAGTTTGATTATTTTTATCCGTTAGATCTTAACCTTGGCGGTAAAGAACATAAAACTGTCCATTTTCCAGTTTTCTTGATGAACCATGTTGCTATCCTGCCTGAAGAGAAATGGCCACGCGGAATTTTTGTTAATTGGTGGGTAACCGGAAAAGGTAGTAAGATTTCTAAAAGTAAAGGCGGCGCTGTGCCTATCCCAGAAGCTGTTGAAAAGTATGGTGTAGATGCCATGCGATTATATTATGCTCATATTGGTAGTCCGCATATTGACGTTGTTTGGACAGAAGAGATTGTCATGAATTATAAGAACGCGTTAGAAAGGATTTACAGTTTGGTAGAAACATTAAGAGCCGTTGAAGGAACAAAAAGTCAAACTATTGATTCTTGGTTATTATCAAGAGCTAATGAACATTTGAAAAAGATTGAAAATGAAATGAAAAATTATAATTTGAGGGAACTTGCTTCAACAGTATATTTTACTTTTTATGATGATTTACGGTGGTACTTACGTCGTGGTGGGGATGATAAGAATACTATCAAAGAAGTGTTAACTATTTGGATCACGTTGATTAACCCAATAACTCCGCATTTGAGTGAGGAACTTAACAATACTAAAGAATTAGTTTCTGCTAGTTCATGGCCAGAATTTGAAGAAGAAAAAGTTAGTTTGAAATCTAGTGCTGGTGAAGATTTGGTTAGGACAGCAATTGAAGGAATGAGAAACGTTCTTAAATTGGCTAAGTTAGATAAAGCTACTAAATATACTTTGTTCGTTTCAGAACAATGGAAATATAAATTGTTTAACATTGTTTCTCAAGAAATTAACGTTACTCGGAACGTTGGCGAGATTATGAAAAAAGTTTTAGCAGAAGAGGGGATGAAAATTAAAGGTAAAGAAATAAGTAAACTGGTACCCTCATTAATTAAAGATGTTTCTAAATTGCCTAAACTGGTAACTTCTCAAGAAGATGAACTAAAAATTATGGGAGAAGCTAAACAGTTTTTAGAAAAAGAGTTTGCTTGTACAATAGAAATTGTTAATGCTGATGAGAGTGAAGAAGTGAAAGGTAAATCCGCAACTCCCGGTAAAGTTGGAATATTGGTTGAGTAAAGTTTATTTGTTTAAAATAATTGAAATGTCAGCAGGATAATTCTCACTCAAAGATTTTTCTATTTTTTCTATAATTAATTCTGCATTGATTATTATTTTATCTTTTATTTCTAATGATTTTAAGAGGGTAATCATTTTTTTTGCTTTTATTAAATTAGGATTACTAGCAATTAATTTTTTTGCATCATAGTGCGCTTTTGATTGTCCGTGACTATCTGATTTGTTCCATTGATCAGCTTTTTCATATGCAACGCTTCTACACTCTGCAAGTGCTAATTTTGTCACAGAATTTAATTCATCTAAAATCGAACCAACAATTATTTTTTTAGATTCTTTAAGACCATCAATTAACCGAGGAAATTTAAATCCCTCCTTTTTCATACTTTCAAAATATTTGATTAATTGATCTGCTTGAGAAATATATTTTCTCACCATCTTTTCGTCAATTTGTTTAGTTTCATAAATTAGTTTAATAAATTCTTCTCCTTTTTTAACCTGGTTAAAAATAGTTTTGTACTGTTCTTTATTTTCTTTTTGGACCAAAATAATCTTTGTTTTAGTTTTATGATTTAAAGAAGCAAACCGGTCAATTTCATGAGCGCTAATTTTACCACTGGAAGCAGTTACGCTTACTAAGAAACTTAAAAGAATGAGTCCTTTTTGGATCGCTCTCTTTAAACGATGTCTGATCATGAAATTTTTTTTAAGTTTAATTTTGCTCATACTTTAAAAGTAAGATTGTTTAGTTTATAATCTTTTTGGGTTTAACACGATCTTAAATAAGTAAAGTTTATTAATACTAATTATTTAACAGTTATTATGAAAAAGAAAGAGATTATTATTGCAATTACTATTGCCATCATTTTTGCTTTGTTTATCGGTTATGGGATAGAAGTGTTTGATCCAAGTCCAGATCGTGAAGATTTTTGTCCTGACAATTTGTACGACATTGATAACGAAGAAGAATGTTTAAATTCAAAAGGTACTTGGGGTACCAATTCTAATAAACCAAGAGTTCCTGTTAAAGAATATGAAGCAGTAGAAGAAGAATTCTGTTCTCCAGCAAAAGAATGTTATGATGTTTATGATACGGCAAGGACTAAACATGATAAAATAGTTTTCATTGTTAGTGTTATTGTTGGGTTATTAGCAATCTTCACAGGAGTACTTCTTAAAAAAGATCCAGTTAGTACGGGGATTTTAAGTGGCGGAGTTTTACTAATCATTTACGGCACAATAAGGTACTGGGAACATGCTAACGATACTTTGAAGTTTATTTTGTTAGGAATTGTTTTGGCAGTTTTAATTTGGTTAGGTTATAAAAAATTGAAGTGAATTTTATTGACAATGAAACAATTACCATTAAAAGTCAAAGAATTAAATAAAGAGATTGAAAGTTATGACATTAGTTATCATAAGAAAGATCAAGCGGTAATTGTTAAAGATGAAAAACATAAATTAATTCTTGTAAACAAAGAACCCGCATTTTTTTATTATCAAGACAAAATAGTTCCAACTTTAAAAAATTTACAAAAAAATAGTCTCTTGAAGAAGATTACTGTTGATATGGGGGCAGTAAAGTTTGTAATTAACGGCGCAGACATTATGCGACCAGGAATTACAGAAATTGAAGACGGAATTAATGAAAATGATTTTATTGTTATTGTTGATGTTAATAACCAGAAATCATTAGCTGTTGGTATTGCTTTATTGAACTCAGAAGAAATGCGTTCTTCTACTAGCGGTAAAGTTATTAAAAACATTCATTATGTTGGAGATGAGATTTGGAAAATTGAATGATTAAATGATAACCGAAAAACAACTTTATAATGCTTTGAAAATAATTTTAGAAAAGATTAAAGAAGAAAATATTCTTTGGAGATTGGAGGGGAGTACTAATCTTTTTGTTCAGAAGATGAAAGTTAAAGTTAATGATTTAGACCTGGCTACTACTAAAGAAGGTTATTTAAAGTTTAAATCTGTTTTAAAAGATTATTTTGTTAAAGAAGAATATGTCTCTGAGAAAAAATTTAAATCAGCAACTTATGATATTAATGGTGTGGAAACAGAAATCCTTTACTATGAAAATGATAAACTTAACATGTTTGAACAAGTTAAGATTGTTTCTTGGCTGGGTTTAAAAATTCCTATTTTGCCGTTACCGTTTGCTCTTAAATTTTATCAACTTATAAAAAGAGAAAATAAAATTAATCTAATAAAAGAGTTTATAAAAAAAAATGATAACTAATAAAACTACTAAAAAAGTAATTTCTCAAAAAGAGAAGTATTGCCGTAACATTTTTTCACAAACGTTAGGATTAATGTTTTCTAGAAGAAAAAATTTAGTAATGGTTTTTAATAAAGAAAGAACCATCTCTTTACATAACTTTTTTGTCTTTTTCCCGCTTGATATTCTTGTTCTGGATGAAAATAAAAAAGTTGTTGAAATTAAAGAAAATTTTCAACCTTTTACTTTTTGGAACGCAAAAAAGAAAGGGAAATATTTGGTTGAATTAGCTGATAAAAGAAGTAAAAATAAAGTTAAAATTGGAAATATCATGAATTTTGTTCTAAATGAGTGGTAAGAAAATATTATATATCTGTTATACTATTCACTGATACTGCCAGCTAAAGATCAATTTAGGGAGAGTTTAGCTTAGAAAATCCATATGGTTCGCTTAAGGCTGTAAAACTATCCCAAAGCATCAGATTTGGTTGGCAGTTTATTTTCTTAAAAAAACAATAAAATACTTAAAGTGAAAAATAATTCTTCATAAAATAGGTGAAAAAAGAGGGCTTGGATGAAAAAAGAAACTATTTTAGTTTTCGGTGCACATACTGACGATTTTGTTATTGGTGCTGGTGGAACTATTGCTAATTATATTAATGAGGGTAAAACTGTTTATTCTGTCATCTTTTCATTCGGAGAATTATCGCATCCTTGGATGAAAGAAAAAATTATTAAAACCATGCGCGGTAAAGAAACTTTAGATGCTGGTTCTTTATTAGGGGTGAAAACTATCTTTTTAGGTCTTGCTGATCAGAAAATACATAGTGATTATAATAAAAATAATACCGAAGCTGATTTGTTAAAGTTAATAAGAAGGATTAAACCAGTAAAAATATTTACGCACAGTATTGAAGATCCTCACCCTGACCATCGTACTGTTAATAAAATCACTCTGGAACTTTATAATAAAATTGGATTTAATTCTAAACCAGAACTTTACGTTTATTCTGTCTGGAACCCGGTTTCTTTCAAAACTAATTGGCCATCGTTATATGTTAACATTACTAAAACGTTTAAACTTAAATTAAGAGCATTAAAAACTTTCAAAAGTCAAAAAATTCATGTTGCCTATCCTTTGTTTTTGTTAATCTTTAAAGCGATTAAAAACGGGTTTAAAATCAGAACTTTCTTCGGAGAGCAGTTTTATAGGATAAAATAAAATGACTGAGAAAATCAAATTATTATTAGTAGCGGACACTTATTATCCAAAAGTAGATGGTACTTTAAGATTTTTGGAAGAGTTCATTAAACGTGCTCATTCTAATTTTGAAATCTCTTTACTTGTTCCTAATTTCGGTAAAAAATCTCAGCGGTTAAAGAAAAGTTGGCTCAAGGAAACAATTTTTGTTGAACCTTCAAAACACATTCAAGTTTCTGGTTATCCGAACATGAAATTATCTTTAAAAAATTTCAAAACTATAAAAAACGCTTTACAAAATGCAGATTTGGTTTTTGTTCAAGGACCGGCTTTAATTAGTTATTTAAGTTTATATTTAAGTCGGCGTTATGGTAAAAAAACTTTATTTTATACTCATACCATCTCCTGGGACCTTTTTGCTAAGTTTTTCCCGCCGTTATTGAACAAACTATTTTTGAATTTTATTAAGAAAATTTCAATTTACCTTTACAATCGTTGTGACGAAATTATTGTCCCTTATCAGGATTTGAAGACTGAATTGGTTGAAAAAGGTGTTAATACTAAAATGGCTGTTGCTCGTTTAGGTGTAGATATTGATCTTCTTTCTCCTTCTCATAACAAAGGAGTTAGTAAAGAGAAAATTCATATTGGAAAAAATAAAACTGTTATTGGTTATATGGGCAGAATTTCTAAAGAAAAAAATGCAGGGATTTTGTTAGAAGCATTCCGTAAATTGCCTAACCAAGAAAATTCGTTATTATTAATGGTCGGCGATGGACCTGAAGAACAGGTGAAAGAGTTTAAAGAAACTAAGAATTGTAAAATTACTGGGTTTGTTGATGATGTTCATAAATATCTTAAAGCGATGGACATTTTTGTTATGCCAAGCTTAACAGAAACTACTTCCCTAGCAACTTTAGAAGCCATGTCTACTGGTTTACCAGTAATTGTTACCAAAGTTGGATTTATGAAAAAATATGTTGTTAAGAACCATAACGGGATATTTTTCCCACGTAACAGTTCAACATTACTTACGATTAAAATTGAACAGCTGCTTAAAAATGAACATTTAAGATTGAATTTGGGTAAAAATGCTCGTAAAACTATTGCTTACTCATTTTCTTGGGAACGTTCAATTAATAAGATTAAAAGAATTTTACTTGAAGAATTTTATCGTGAATAATAGTTAGGTATATGCCCCATATGGGAAAATCTTAAAAAGAAACATTGAAAAACTTAAATTAAAATGGAAAACATTGTATTTACTGGGGAAACGAATTCAAACGGCGAAGAACTTGATCCTGAACAAGAAGCGTTCATGAGCGGTTACACCGAGGATGAAAAGATCGAAGAATGTGCAGAGTGTGGTGCAGCTATTCGTCCAGACAAAAAAGTTGTTAGAGAAATTAATGGTGAAACCTTAGTTTTCTGTTCAGAAGAATGTGCTAAAGAGTTTGAAGAAAGTGCAACAGAAGAATAAATTAACTTTATTTTTTTCTTTTTTTTTTTTTATTATCTCTCTTTTTACTGCTGCAATACTTTCTCAATTCTCGGTAAACTCCAGCAGTTCAAAATATCTTTCTTCTCTGCCCAACCTCTACGAGCACAAAGTACTGCTAAATTATAGTGCTCCAAATCATTTAAGTTATGAGCATCGGTACTAATTGCCAATTTACAACCCTGATTAAGAGCAGATTTAACGTGTTCTCCAGAAAGGTCCATCCGTTTAATTGAAGAATTAATTTCTAAGAAAACATTTCTTTCTTTAGCAACAGAAAAAACTTTATCCAAATTAATTTTTAATTCTGGCCTTTCGTTAAGTAATCGGTAAGTAGGATGACCAAGAATGTTTACTGGATAATTTTCTAATACAGAACAAATTCGGTGAGTCATTTCCTTTTCAGACATTTTTATTGCCAAATGGACAGAAGCAATTACCACATCTAATTCTTTCAACTTTTTTATTGGTAATCCTAAAGTTCCATTTTTAAGAATATCAATTTCTAATCCCGATAACACTTTGATCCCTACTTTTTTCTTAACTTTTTCAATATCTTTCAAGTATGCAGTTAACCTTTTCTCGTTCAAAGGATTAGCAATAGTAATATCGCCAAAATGGTCATTGAAAGATATGAATTCCATTCCTAACTGTTCAGCTTTCTGGGCCATCTCTAATAAAGAATTTTTCCCATCAGTCCAAGTACTATGGTTATGAAATAATCCTTTAACATCTTTATTAACAATTAACTTAGGTAATTTTCCCACCATTGCAGTTTTTATTTCACCACTATTTTCTCTTAGTTCTGGTTGAATATATTGCATCCCCAACTTTTTGTAAATCTTTTCTTCAGTTTTACCGGCAACCCACTTTTTTCCTTTTAATTTAAACAATCCATATTCGCTAAGTGTATAACCTTTGGATAAAGCAATTTTTCTTAACTCAATGTTATGTTGCTTGTTACCAATAAAATACATTAATGCAGATCCAAACTCTTTCTCTTTAACAACTCTTAGATCTATTTGCAAACCGTTATTTAACCTGATAGAACTTCTGGTTGTTCCTTGAGAAATAATTTTCTTAACATCTGGAAGAGAAACAAAAGTTTCAATGACCTTACTGGGCTTTGCTGAAGTTACTAAAAAATCTAAATCACCGATGGTTTCTTTTCCCCTTCTGTAAGAACCAGCAACTTCAACATTTTTAACGTAACTTAACTTTTTAAATTCATTAATTATTTCTTTAACTATTGGTTGTAAATGAGCATATAGAAAACGTTTTGGTTTAGATTTAACAAATTTTATCCCTTCAACCATGTTATGTTCAGTTTCTTCTCCGAATCCTTTAAGTTTAACAAGTTTTTTTTGTTTAATCGCTTTTTCTAAATCTTTAACATTTTTAATTTTTAATTTCTTGTAAAGAAACTTAATTTTTTTTGGTCCCAGGCCAGGAATCCGATGCAATTCTTCAATGTTGACTTTGGTTTTTTTCTTTAACTTTTCGTAATATTTTAATTTTCCAGTTTCAATTATTTCTTTAATCTTTTTAGCAATATGTTTCCCTACTCCCGGAATGTTTTCTAACTCTCCTCGTTCATAAATCTCTTTAATATCTTCAGTTAACGATTCAATTGTTCGGGCAGCGTTCCTGTATGCTCGAGGTTTAAACTGTACTTCTTCAAGTTCAAGAATATCCGCAATGTTGTTCAGGATTTGGGCTACTTCTAAGTTTTTCATCTTACCTCTTTTAATAATTAGAAGTAACTTTTTCTATATAAAAGATTCGTTAATAATAGTTATAGAAATAAAATCTTATCTCAATGATACGTCTTAGCTTCTTCGCACCGTTCTTCAGCAACTTTTGCTAAACTTTCATACTTCCCTTTTTCCCCATTTTCATCAGAATTCAAAGCCATAAATTCAAAATATTCTTTGATCACATTTTCTGTTTCGGCTTCTGATTTGTAACCAGCAGCATGGGCAAGTTCGTGCGCTAAAACATATTCCATGGTATCATCTGAACTTAAATCGTACTTGTCAGCCATTTCATCAATTCTAGTTGTGAAATCTTTCCCGTTATAATTGCTAAGGATAACTCCTTCAATCCCGTCATGTAAAACAGCTGCTACCACATTTTCCCCTAAATCTCCAGCTCCGTAACCTTTAATCTCAATCGGTTTCTTACTTCTCGAGCCAAGATATTGTACTAAACTTTTTCCTTCATCAGAAGCAAGATAATTTTCCATTATACTTTCCATCTGTTTAGCTTGATCAATATGTTGATGAGGTTGGTCACTAGAATATAAATTAACATTTTTATTTTTATCAACTACTGCCATGCCCATTTTGTAAAGTTGAGACGTTTCTGTATTCATAACAGTTAAGAAGTAAAACGGGTTTATATCTCTTCTGGCTCAAAGTGCGACAAATAAGTCAATATAAAGAAAGAAATTAAAAATAAAAAATTTACTTCTCTTTTGCTTCTTCTATAAATGGGTGAGTTTCCTTTTTACTATAAGTATCTTTTAACTTAATTAATTGATCAGGTCCAGAACGGTAAAACATTGTTTTTCTATCGTCTTTAAGTTGAAATCCTTTTTTTTCTAAATCTTTCTTAATATAAGCATGTAATCGGTGCTGGTGTGGACCAATATGATGACTAACGTATTTACCTGTTAAGATCTGTCCGGCAGCTAGAGCATTATTTTTATCAATTCCTGCTAGTTTAAATTTTAAATCTCCAACTTTTGCTTCTCCTCTAATCATTTGATTAATTAAATCTCCTAATTTAGTTGAACCTTCAACTTCTCCGTTACCAATGTGTTCATCATATTGGTTTACTAGATGTTGATATGCGTCTTCATCATTCATCCCTTCAGCGGATTTAAATATTGAAGGTTGAACTTTCTTGAAATAAGCTCTTAGACCTTTTGCCATCGCTTTTTTTACTTTATCTTCATGTTTTTTGCTTAATTTTGTTTCGTCACCTTTTTCACTTTCAAATTCATTATCTAAACCGGAAATAGAAGTATCATACAAAGCTCTTTGAGCGGGAAAGAAAAGGTCATTGAATAACTTATTTTGATTTTCTGGTTTTATGTAATCATCACGAGCTTTCATTGCTTTTTTAATAGAATCAGCATTGCCCTTAGCCATTTCATCAAAAACATCATCTATTGATTGTGTTTTTTTCTCTTTTTTGTCTGCCATTTTATCTATAGGATAAAATTGAGGTATTTAAATATTTCCTTCTTTGACTAGTGTATTATAAGAATTCAACTTCAATCTCTAGTTGGTCAGCAGTAGGATATTCAACTACAATTGCCGGAATTAAACCAAAACTAGCAAATTTGTTCCTGTTCTTTTTAAGATTCTTTTTAGATAAAAGGATTCTTGGCTTTTCAGAATCTAACAAAATTTCTTCATCTTTCAATTTTAGTTTCTTTTTAATTTTCTCGAACATTGGCGTTAATTTTTCAACAAACTCACTTTTATCAATTTCTGCCAACTTTTTTCGATATTTAAATCCTGGTTTTAATTCTTCTAAATATAAAGCACCACGAGTTAACATTCCTTCTTTGTCAACAATATCAAATTTATGGTGAGAATATTTAGCTTCTCGTTTAATTCTTTCAGCAAGTTGAGTTGCATCTTTAAGTTTAGCGGTACACAAATGAACATTTAAATTATAATCTTTTTCTTTAACATAATCAATCAATTTTAAGCCAAGTTCTACACTACCTGCAACAGCATAACTTAACTGATCTTTAACTTTAAAGTTCATTTCTAACAATTTTGATTGTTTATTATCGGCAACTTCTAACTCGTTCAAGTTAAGGAAATCAACTTTACCAACGATAAAATCAATCATTTTTTTAGACATTTTATCTTTACCAGGAATTAATGGAACTTCGACCCCCATTTGCCAAGGGAATTTTCTAGCAAGTTCTAACCTGTTCCAGAACTGTTCTGAATCTAAATCTAAATGAAACCTGATTTCGTCCAACCCAGATTGGTACAATTTTTGTAAATTATCTTCAGAAACTAATCTTAAAGAAGTATAAAGATGAATATGGAACTGATTGCCAAACTTAGCTTTTAACTTTTTAATGAACCTTACTGTCCGGTCAATCTTAACTAATGGATCGCCACCAGTAATCCCTGCTCCTTTAGCGTTCATTAGTTCTGCTTCTTTAATCAAATCATTAGAATTGTTAATTTGCCTTTCATTAGCAAAAGTTACATCTTTTTGAAATTTTTGTTCAGATACTGGACAGAAATAACAGTTCCTGGGACATAAGCCTGTGATGAAAATTACTAACTTTTCACCTTTAACACAGGATTGGCATCCTTTAGCTAATTCTCCAATATTGTATGAATAATACTTATTTTCTTGCATTAACCATTTTTTTTGAGAAATCTTTATAAAACTATTCTTTCCCTGATATAAAAATGGACTTATATAAAACCGTAAAATTTTCTGATCTTGAAAGTTGGATCAATTCTGGAGTTATTCCACCGCAACAAGAATTTGCTAATAATCCTATCGATGCAGTAACTGTTTGTGAAAGAGCTGTCAATTTGGATGAAGATATTTCTTTAGTGTTAAAAGTTGGTTATGAAGAACATCTTTTTGATCAAAAATCTTCAGACAGTTATGGTAATTGGAGATTGGTTAGTTTAAGCGAAGTTGATTATGACATTTTAACGCCGAGAGAAGCACTTAAATTTAATAAATAACTGCTACCACAACACCTTTAACTTGTGGAAACCTAATTTTGAACGGATCTTTAAAACGGTTGTTATCTCCTTTAACAACATAGTAAATTCCTTTATTGTCTTTTCCTTTTTCAATTACTCTATGGATTATTATTCCATAACTTGTTTGGTAAGAAATTACATCTCCCACATTAATCGCTTCTGGTCCTAGAGGCATGATTTCTATTGCGTTTGCTTCCGCATCAATGAACGGGTCCATTGAATTAGTATCAGTAAAACCTGACCAACTAGCATTTTTTACATCAAGAATAATTTTATCTTTATAGACTTTGATTTGGTCTTCTTTAACCCAATCACCGGGAGAAAATACTTCCTGTCCGCCAAAGAAACTTGCTGGAATTTGTTTATCTGAGAAAGATATCACTGCTAATGATAAAACTATAAAAAGTACAAAAGATATGATTAAAATCCTCTTTGGCCACCCCATGAGTAACTATTTTAGAGTGGTTGTTTATTTAAAGATATAGTGGGTTGGAAAGGTATTTTTGGTTGATTATTTTTAAATGCTAGTTTTAAGAATTAATTACATGAAACTTTCTAAACTTAAATTAATAATTCCTTCTTTAGCTTGTAATTCTTTAAACGAAGGATCAATCTTGATAAAAAGTTGATTATTACAGAAATTTCTGGTTAAAGGGATCCCTTTACTTACTAAACTTGAAACACAATCAGGAATCACGGATAATGGTAATTTAGATTTGTTAGAGATCTCTTCAAACGATAAAGGTGATTCTTCAGTATAAAGTGTTAAGAACATTTTCTTTTCAGTATGGTCTAATGGAGAAACTATTGGTTTTGGTAAAGGCATACCCATCCCTAATTGAACATTATCCATCCTTTGGTTAATTTTTTCAATCTTTAAATCTAACTCTTGTAAATAATCAAACATTGATTGGATTTCAGAAGTGTTTTCATTAATGCCTTGAAGATGTTCTTCTAAAGCTTGCTTAATACGTTGAAATTCTCCGCGAATGTTTTTAACTAAATTTGTCATTTTAAATGAAATATGGCAGATTCTAAAATCTACCTTTTATTTCTACCACCCACCGAAATTAACAAATCTTTAAGGTTTAAATATGTTTCTATTTTGGAAAATATTCACTTTAAGAATAGTCAGAAAATGTTATTAAAGAGATTATAATTCTGAAAGGTTCTTCTTACAAAAAGATTAAAAACCATTACTTATTTCTTCCTATCCATGGTTAGATCAAAGAAAGATTTGGAAGTGCAATTAAGTAAACTGAAGAATTTTGAAAATCCGTCTCTTGAACTTGAACAATATGCAACTCCGGACAAAATTGCTGCAGATTGGGTTTGGCAAATGGCTTTACGCGGAGAAGTTGCCGGTAAAACTTTTTTAGATGCGGCTTGCGGGCCAGGAATTTTAGGAATTGCTTTATTATTAATGGGGGCAAAGAAAGTTTATTTTGTTGATCTGGATGATAAAGCAATAAAATTATGTATGGACAATTATAATCAAACTGAAGAAGAGTATGAAATTGGAGAAGCAGAATTTATTATTGAAGATATTTCTTTGTTTGATCAAGAAGTTGATATTACTGTTCAAAACCCGCCATTTGGAACAAAAACTGAACATGCAGATAAGAAATTTTTAGAGAAAGCGTTTGAACTTTCTAAAATAGTTTATAGTATGCATAAATATTCTACTAAATCTTTTGTAGAAGCTATTTCTAAAGATTTCGGATTTGAGATAACTAATATAGTAAGGTACGATTTTCCGATTAAAGCTACGTTCATGCATCATCAGAAACCTGTTCAGTTAATTGATGTTGGCTTGTGGAGAATGGAGAAAGAAATATAGTTTTTTTTATAAGAAATTTTTATAAACTTAGTTATTAATTCAGTACTAAATGATTAATTGGGACATTTATGAAATTAGGACTGAAGAACAAATTCACGGAGTAATGATGAGGGGAAGGTTAAGAAAGTTGTCCCTTAATTCTAATAAGATTCTTCTAACAGAAAACGCAGTTGATGCTAATAATATTGTTAGGGTAGCTGTTTATCATAATGAAAATGTTGATTTTGTTAATGAATATCTTAAAAAGATACTTTCTGAGTTTAAGTTTGTTAAAGTTCTTGAGAACGTTCCTAATCCAGTTTTATCTAAGTTAAAAGTAAACATTGAAAGTAGGTATACCTTATAATTTTTAACTTCCACTATTCTCAAAACAACCACTATCTTTATATATAAAATAAATTATTTAGCTTATTATGATTTGTTTCATTGCTTTAATTGTCTTCGGAATCCTGGGAATATTCTCAGCTACGCATAGAAAAATTGCTATTGAAGCTTTTGATTGTGTATTTAAACGAATTACGTTAAGGAAATGTACTACCGGCTTAGACGTTAGATTAAAAAGTAAAATTGCCGGTAAATTATTACAGAAAAGTCCAAAACTTGGAAAATTGATTTATCAAAAATTTGAAATATTTTCTTGGCTTTTTACAGTTTTATTAATTTTGAGCATAGTTTGGACTGGAATCTCAGGATACAACTATTACGTTTACGGTAACTGTAACGGTCCTTCTGTAGAAGATCAATCTGGATTATGTTTGTTTGATCCTACTGGTAGTAATGCAGAAATTTCTACCTGCGGTAATGAAGATATTGTTCAACAAACTCAAGGAACAGAACCAACTTTAGATACTGTTAATTTAGCTTTGTTTCCTAGTTACAATCCAGAAAATATTAAAGATAAATTAGTTTACGTTGGCTGTTATACTTGTGTTAATACTAGAAAGGTTAATCCTACGATTAATGAACTTGTTTCTGTAAATAAAGACAGTTTAGAATTTGTTTTTATCCATTTACCGTTAACTAAAGACCAGGAATACATTTCTAAGATTGAAAATTGTTTATGGGAAGAGAGTGAAGCTGACTTTTGGCGGTTCCATAACGCTTTAATGCAATTTTCTATTGATAAAGTTAAAGATAAAAATAATGTTATTAAACTTTTAGATGTGATTAAAGAAACTAATAAAGAAGATATTTTATTTTGTTCAGAATCTTCAGAAGCTGAAGACTTGTTAAGTTTACAATTGACTGAAGTTAAAAAAATGAACCTGGAAGGAACACCAACAATTTTTGTTAACGAGCAAGTGTTTATTGGTCCAAAACCATTACGGGTCTATGAACGACAATTAAGTACAAATGTTGATTGGTTCGGCATGGGCTTGATTGGTTTAGGAGTTTTGATCTTGTTAACGATGATTTACTTCGCAGTTTTTAAGAGGGATTAGAGTATTTCTTAATTTCTAACCAAAAAGCTTATAAACTTTAGTGCACACGTATAAACTAAAATGGACACGTATAAACTTAAGATTACCCCATTGGGGACAAAAGCAACTAGGTTACTCTATATTAAAGCAGGTCAGAAACTTAGCCAGAGAAAGATTGCTCGTACTTTAAATGTTTCTCCAACTTCAGTTGCTAAAATCATTCCTTTATTAGAGAAAAGAAAAATTATTAGAATCACTAGAAGTAAAGAGATGAATCTCAACCTTGTTGAATTAAATAGAGAAAATCAAAAAGTAATCCATTTAAAGAAAGTAGAGAATCAAAGATTAATTTATGAATCTAACCTATTAGAATTATTAAAAGAAAAATATCCTGGTTGTACAATAATCTTATTTGGAAGTTACGCTAAAGGAGAAGACACAATTAATTCAGATATTGACTTAACGATTATTGGTTCAAATAAGAAAAATATTAACTTAGAGAGATATGAAAAGTTTTTAGAAAGAGAAATAAGAATTAATAATTATAAAACATTTAAAGAAATCAATAAAGAACTTAAAGAAAATCTTTGCAATGGAATTGTCTTATCTGGGGGAATAGAGTTATGAGTGTTAAATTGTTTGAAGAATATCTTGAAGACGGAATAGCTAAAACTCAAAGTCCAGATTTTCCCAGAGCAAGATCATTAAAAAATGAAGCAGAAAATTCTTACAAGATATTAAAACAATTTATAGATAAAATTGGCATCAATAATGAGAACTCCAATTATATAATTAAGAATGCCTATGATATCATTATGGAACTAATCAGAGCCAAAATGCTTAAAGAAGGATTTAGTTCTTCAGGAAAAGGAGCACATGAAGCAGAAGTTGCCTATCTGAAAAAACTAGACTTTAAAGAAAAAGAAGTAAACTTTATTGATGAACTTAGATATTTCAGAAATGGAATTCTTTATTATGGAAAAAGTTTTGACCAAGAATATGCTTTAAAGGTATTGGACATTTTAAAGAGTATTTATGAATCTTTAAGTAAATTATAAAAATAGAACCAATATTTAAGATTAAAATGTTAGAATCAATCTTTGGAAAGAAAGTAGATTTCAATGAACTTAGAAAGGATTTCACTGTTCTAAACAGAACTATTAATGATAAACCTATAATTTACTTTGATAACGCTTGTATGTCTCTGAGACCGAAACAAGTTCTTAAAGTAATGAACGAGTACTATAACAAATTTCCTGGCTGTGCTGGAAGAAGTAACCATACCATAAGCGAGGAAGTTAACAAAGCAGTAACAAATGCAAGAGAAAAAGTTGCTAAATTCTTTGGTGCAAAGGAAGAAGCAGTATTGTTTACAAAAAACTGTACAGAAGCAATTAATTTGGTGGCAAATTCATTTCCGTTTGATAATGGTGATGTTATCTTAACTTCTGATAAAGAACACAACTCAAACTTGTTACCTTGGTTAAAATTACAGAAAGAATGGAAAATTAAGCATGATATAATTCAATCAGGGCCAAAGAACGAATTTTCTATTGATAACCTGATTACTAAACTTAATGAACATAAAGGGAAAGTTAAATTGGTAAGTATTGTTTATACCTCTAATTTGGATGGGGTTACTAATCCAGTAAAAGATATTATTAGAATTTGTCATAAACATAAAGTTAAAGTCTTGTTAGACTGTGCTCAAGCAGCATTACATCATGAAATTAATATTAAGAAATTAGATGCAGATTTTATTGCTGTTTCTGCCCATAAAATTCTTGGTCCGAACGGGGTTGGAGCTTTAATTTCTACTAAAGAAAATTTGGAACTGCTTAAACAATTTTTGGTTGGTGGTGAAACCGTATCTGATTCAACTTATGAAGATTATACTCCAGAAAAAATTCCTGAAAAGTTTGAAGCTGGCTTGCAAAATTATCCGGGAATTATTGGGTTTGGTGAAGCGGTAAAATATTTAGAAAATATTACGATTAAAAATGTTCAGAAACATCTTCTTCATTTGAACGGAATTGCTACTTCTGGATTGTCCAAGATTGAAAATGTTCAAATTCTTGGTCCGAAAGAGGTTGAGAAACGTTCAGGGATAGTTTCTTTTATTATTAAAGACAAAAATATTCATGAAGTTTCATTATTGCTTAACAATACGTATAACATTATGGTAAGAAGTGGAGCACACTGTGTTCATTCTTGGTTTAATCGGGAAGAGAACGAGAAGTCTATTTTTAAAGATGGAACAATCCGGGCAAGTTTCTCTTTCTACAATACAGAAGATGAAGTTAACCAGTTTGTTAAAGCAGTAAAAGAAATTAGTGAATTGTAAGATGGAAATAAAACCATATTTAGAAACAAAATATTGGGATGTTATTTTACACGAAAATCAAGCATATCTTGGTTATTCTATTATTGCATTAAAAAGTAAAACTAAGTCTATGTCTGAGATCACAACAGAAGAGTGGTTAGATTTTCATAATATTGTAAAAACTTTAGAATCAACATATAAAAAATGTTTTAATGCAACTATGTTTAATTGGACATGTTTAATGAACAATTATTACAAAAAAAAATCACCCGCTCCTTTGGTTCATTGGCATTTTAGGCCGAGATATAACCATGAAGTTGATTTTAATAATGAAAAATATACTGATTCGGAATTTGCTCATCATTACAATAAAAGCAGAGAAAATATTGTTGACGAAAAAACTCTGAAATTAATAACTGATCAGGTTAAAAAGTTTTTATGATATTTCTTAATGACGTTCTTTTGAATCAGATTTCCCCCTTATTTGGCAATTTCTAAACAATCTAAGTCTGTTGTGCATAATAATCCAGGAAAATCTTCTGCTATTGTAAATGAAGCTAACGCTAAAGAAAAAACTACTAATAACAACATGACTATTTTTATCATCCTCTTTTGTAAGTTAAGAGATTACTTTATTATTTATATATATATATATATTTCGTTTGGAGAAATGTTTCTGTAATCACCTAATTCGGTTACCTGTACTATAAATTTCCAATGTTACGTGAATTCGGTACTATACAACAGAGCATCAATACCGAAAAAGATATAAATCATTAGTTTATCATTAAAAGTATGAATAATTTAAACAAAGTAGTGGCAGTATTTGAATTAGTGGTAAAACAATCAAATTTTGATGGTCTATTAAAAGCAAAACTTTTGGCAGCAAAGGGTGAAATTAAATCAAATTTTGAAACATTTCGTACTACTAGTAGAGCAGAGGGAATGCCTGAAACAGAACAATACAAATATGCTGTGGCAATGTCTATTGGTAAAATAATGCAAGGTGCTAGAGTTTCTAAAAAAGATGGAAGAGATTTTAATCATAAAATCGGAACAGCTATTGAGAAGATGTTGTAATTTTTAATTGTATGCAAGTATATTTTTATAATCTTTAACTATCTTTAATTAAATTAATGAATTTTTATGATGCATTATCAAACCCAGAATCACGTTGCCATTATTTGAAAAATCTTAATTTAGGGATGAAAAAAGAGTACGTTTCTAATTTAATATACATTAACACAGTTACAGATTACTGTATGGATGTTGATGCTCACCCTTCTTGTAAACATTTTCTTGTTTCAGGATTAAAATCGACAATTAACGTTTATCCGTTTGTTTTTGAGAACGATTTTGTGCAAACAGAAACTGACTTTTTATCAATATTATTTGATCATGAATGTTTTCATGCCATGGAATATTATCAAAATCCTAAACTGATTGTTCCTGCGAAAAACATTATTCCGATTGAAAGAGTAAATTTTTTTATTAATTTAGAGTTACGAGCATATAACAACCAAATGCAAGCAATAAAGAATGGAAGAAATGTTTCTGCTAGATTTTTAAGTAATTTAGAAGCAAGAATTAAAAATAAAAATGAATTAAAAAGTTCTCTTGAACGAGAAGACATTATCTTCTCAATAGCTTAATTCTTCAATTTGAACCTATAATTTTATATACAATATATGCTTTCTAACAAAATAAGACAATGAATAATAACAAATCTACAATTATTTCAAACAAAGGGAATCACTACTTATTAGATAATTTTATTGATTCTGGTAGATTTTCTTCAGTCTTTAAATGTTATTCTTCAGATGATAAAAATCAAGAATCTCCTTTAGCAATAAAAATTCCTAATTTGGATCAAATGTTAAATCCTAAAAAAGTTGCAAAAGCAATTGCTAGGGAAGCTCATTTTTTACAAAAAGCGGAACATGATAATGTTGTTAAGTATGTTGATCATTCATCAACCATTGAAGGGCCTTACTTAGTTATGGAACATGTCCCGCAAACAATGAGGGGCCTTGTTGAAGAGAACGCTATTACGCAAGAAGTTGTCATTGATTATTTAAAACAAGTTCCAGAAATCTTATTTCATTTAAGAAAAGCCGGAATTGCTCATTCTGATTTAAAATGTTCAAATCTTGGATACAATGATGGGACAGTAAAACTTCTTGATTTTGGATTGGCAGTACATTTTGAACATTCATTTTTTAGAAATGTTAAAGAAGTTCCTTGTTACAATTCTCCAGAATTAAGAGAACATTCAATGGTAACGCCTAGCTCTGACACTTATAGTGCGGGGAGAGCATTAGAATTTATGTTAACTAGTAGGCTTGAAAGATCGCCAGAAGATTCTCTTGATAATATGGAACTGTTTTATGATATAGTCTTACCTGATTCATTTAAAAAAATGTTTAGTTTAATGGTTAATGAAGATTTTGCTGTTCGACCTAATCCACAAAAATTAAAAGAAATAATTGATGTTGTTATTGAAGATTTAAATAAAGACATTTACTTTACTACAGAAGCATTTACTTGTTTTGAAAAAGGTGAACTTTCACAATTTGAAAGTGCGTTCATGAATTAATTCTTATTTAAAATTTTTACTAACTTATATCCAGCAACAGCTAACCAGATTAAGTTTAATGCTAAGAAAGGCCAAGCAACTAAACTGTAAGCATAATACGCTAACAATCCAGCTCCAAACAAGTTTAACAAATTGTATTTTACTGTGTTCTGATTAAACGTTTTTACAAACTCATCAAGGATAAAAGCTGTTAAAATTAAAATCATTCCAATAATTCCTATTGTTAAGTTTAACATTTTATATTTGTTTAATATTTTGAAGGCATCTTTTTAAGTTGTGTTTGTTTGGTTAAAGCCACAAAATGTCTTCCTATATGCCTGACAATTTTTTGCTGTTTATCAGAAGTTTTTAATAAACTTTTTAAATATTTTTTATGCGGTAAGTCCATAAAAAAAATTATTTGGTCAAGTGATAAGTTTTGGTGTAACAACTCGCTAACTTCTTCATACTGTTGTTGAAGGTCATTAACTTTTTCAGAGAATGATTTAACTTCATTAATCGTACTTTTAATACTCATGAAATCATCGTTAAGCATTTGGTTAGAAAGAACTTCAGATTTCATTTCGTCGCCATTAAATGTTGATAATTTCATTTCAATTAAATAACGTGAATAATGTTGAAGTTTATCATTAATTACTTGACTTTCATCAATTTCTTTAAACGTGCTTTGTAACTGTAAAAGTTTTTGGTTAAGTTCTTTTTTTGTACTTTTATCTAAATGTTTAAGAAATGGTAAATGTAAATTATTATTTTTTCTAAAAGGTTTAACCCAACTATTTTTAAAATTTTTCAGTTCTTTTTGAACATTTGGTAAACTGTGAACCTCTTTTCTAATTTCTCTTAAATCCATATTAATCATATCTCCTATTATTATATCGCTAATAATGTTTACAAAAAGTATTATTGCTCTTGGTCCTTTTTCGCATTCTTGTTAATATGTTTCAATTCTTTAACATTTTCAACAAATTCTGGAATGACATCTTTGAATACTTTACCTACCGCTTTTAATTCAGTACCAACATCTTTCATTTGAGTATCATAATCTTCCAATTTTCCAAGAACTCCTTGATGTAATATTTTGAAATCTTCTTTCATTTTACTTAAATCGCCTTCTAACTTTTTTTGTTTATCTTCAAATTCTTCCTTCCAGGAAACAATCTTTTTCACTTCAGCAATAAGTTCATCCCATTTTTCATCAATCATTCCTTCAGTGATTTCTTCAATTCGTTCATAGATGTTTCCTTCTTGATTGTTTGCTTCTGCTCCTGCAGGTTGTCCTGGTTGTTCCATTGCGGGCATAGCCATTGGTTCACCGGGAGTACCAACTTGTGAAGGGGCAGCTGAAGCATCAGCTTGAGCTATTGCTGCTTGAATTTTGTCCGGAGCAACGTTTTCTTTTTTAAGTTCTTCAATAATCAAATTATCTGTTAAACCACGTTGTCTTAATTCTAAAACTTTATCAACTGGAATTCCAGTTTGTTGAAATAATGCCATTATTATCACCTGCGTTTTTGTTTTTTTTATTTGAAGTTAATTAAACGGAACATGCTTTTCATTTTTTGGGTCGCTTTTAATTTTACTCTTTTCATTTTTTTGAATTTCTTCTTTAATTAATAAAATCTTGGTTTCCACTGCTCGGTCCAAATCTTTTTGAGTTACAAAATTTAACGGGCTCCAAAGATCTAAATATTTTTTTAAAGTTTCTACCTCTTCCATTCCAGCAGTTTTTTTTAATTCTTTAATGATCAGGTCCATCTTTTCTAAAGTCTTTTCCTGTTCATGTTTAGTGTCAAGTACATCCTCATTAATAGTCTTAACTTCTTTTGTAAGGTTGTTTGACCTTTTAATAAAGTCAGTTTTTAATGAATCTACTTCTCTTAAAAGGTTGTTAATTTTACTTTCTAATGCTTTTACCCAGATGTAAAGTTTAGAGTTGTCAAATCCAGACTTCTCTTCTACTTTTGCCGGCTTAGGTTTCCCACCAAGATTTAAGTCCATATTTGCTTAAATAAAGAATACAATATAATAAAGTTATGTGAGTACTTTCGAGGAGTATTTGTGTTTTGAAAAGACCATGCAGATATATTACATAAATGTAACATATATTACAAATAAGTAATACATTTCTCAACACAACATTTAAATAGTGGTGTTACATTAATGTCATATATGTTACAAAAATGTAGTATTTTGCAAGTTGCAGGTGTTTTTTTTAATGAGCCAACTAAAGACCATTATTTAATAGAAATTAGTCAGAAAGCTAATTTGGCCCATACTGCTGTAAAGAAACATCTTTTGGAACTTAAAAGAGTATCAATAATTACAGAACACCATGAAAAGAAAGGGAAAAGAACTTTTCCTATTTACAAAGCAAATATTAATGATAAAGAATACAAAAAACAAAAGAAGATATCAAATTTAATTCAATTACAGGATTCTAAGTTAATTGAGTTCCTAAAAGATAACCTTATGCCAAAAGCCATTGTTCTTTTTGGAAGTTATCAAAAAGGAGAAGATATTGAGGATAGTGATATTGATTTGTTTATTGAATGTAAAAAAGAAGAAATAAACTTAAACAAATTCAAAAAACCATTGAACAGAAACATTCAGTTACATTTTAAAGATAATTTTAAGAAGTATCCTGAAGATTTGAAAAATAATATTATTAATGGTTTGGTTTTAGAAGGTTACTTGGAGGGTTATTAATGATTATAAATACAGGGCCAGATAAAGCAAAAGCAAAATCTTTAACAGAGATGGCTAAGATTACTTTGGAAAGGTTAAAAGAAACCGATAAAGAAAAATATCCTTCCAATACTCTAACGGACTATTATAATATTATTAGAAAATTAATGGAAGCTTTAAACGCTTTAGATGGTTTTAAAATAAAAGGTGAGGGGGCACATTTTCAGATTATTGATTATGTTTGTGATCGGTATAAGATTCACATCTCTACTAAAGAATTCATTCAAGATTTAAGAGATTATAGGAACAGAATTTCTTATGAGGGATTTAGTGTTAAAGAAAGCTTTATTGAATCTAATGCTTCTAAGATAGAAAAGATTATTAGTTTGTTATTAAAAATAGTAAATGAAAAATTAAACTAAAAAAGATGGTGCTAACAGATAAAAAGTGTTTTGAGTACGAAACTTTCCATGAAGGAGAGAATAAGATTCTTAAAGTTAATTTAGAAAGATGTACTTTTCCGCCATCGATTGAGTATAGTGAATTGTGTATGGCCAAGATTATTGATGCCCTTCTTAAAGTTACAGGAGTAACAATCATTACTCTTTCACAATTAAGAGAATACGAATATGATTATCCGCAAGTTAAACTATTGATGGAATTGGCTTTACTTTACAAGAAAATTAACAAGGATGAACGGTTTGCTTATTCCTCGTTAGTTACTGACCCTTTACATGAACGATACATTCGGGGAAGTTATGCAGAATTTCAACGGATAATTTCAAAAAGGTTAAAAGAAGATCCGTTTGCAGCTTTTGTTGAACTTAAACGACTTGAACGGAAGGAAAAAGTTAAACTTAACAATATTATTGATCAACGGCACGCTAATTCTCAACAAAAATTTGTCCAAATCATGGTTGATGTTATTCACACCATTGAACAGTTAACAATTATTAAATTTTTAATGCCGCACACTAAAGATTATAAGTTGGGTGAAAGAACAATTTATGGAATAGTATTACATCCAACAACTAAGCCTGACTTTATGTATACAAAATTAGTTATTGCATATCCTGAAGGTAATTTGGAAGAAAGTTATACCTTCGGTGCTGATGATGATAAGTGTGAAGTTAACGTTTTTAGTTTTAATGATAATATTAAAACTTTATACCATCTTACTCCTCCAGAATTTAAGTATGATGAAGAAGTGTACGAACTTCTTGACGATGCTAAACGAATCATGTCTGAACATAAGCCGACAAGAGAAGAGTTTGTTGACCCTGAAAGGATGAGAGAAGTTTTTTTTAATATTGGTAAAGATTTGCTTAACGATTTACTCACTCATAAAAAGATGAAACTTTCTGATGAAAAGGTTGAAGCTTTAGCTAGAGCATTATTACGTTATACTGTTGGGTTTGGATTAATTGAACTTCTCCTTTCAGATCCAAAAATTCAGGACGTTAACGTTAACGCTCCTAACGGAGAATTACCAATTTTTGTTGTTCATCAAGATTTTGGAGATTGTTATACTAACATTTACCCTACTAGAGAAGAAGTTGATTCCTGGGCAACAAAGTTAAGATTAATTTCTGGACGACCTTTAGATGAAGCTAACCCGATTTTAGATACAGAACTTAAAGTTGAAGGGTTCAGTTCAAGGGTTTCCGCGATTACTGCTCCGTTAAGTCCTAACGGGCTTGGCTATTCGTTCAGAAGACACCGAGATCATCCCTGGACATTTCCGTTATATATGCAACCAAAAATTAGGTACATGAACGGGCTTGGAGCAGGTTTAATAAATTTCTTGATTGATAATAACGCTACAATTCTTGTTGCTGGTACTCGTTCTTCTGGGAAAAGTAGTTTGTTGGGCAGTTTTTTAGTAGAAATGTCTCGACGATCAAGAATAATTACTATTGAAGATACATTTGAACTTCCACAAGAATCGTTACGTACTTTAGGTTATAACATTGAATCGTTAAAAGTTGCTTCTGCATTATCATCTCCAGGAAGTGAGGTTGATCCGTCTATAGGAATTAGAAGTACCTTACGTCTAGGCGATTCAGCGATTTATGTTGGTGAAGTTCGAAGTACTGAAGCTATTGCCCTTTTTGAAGCAATGCGGGTCGGTGCTGCTGCAAACGTTGTTGCGGGAACTATTCACGCAGACTCTCCTTATGGTGTTTACGACCGGGTTGTTAACGACATTGGAGTTCCAAAAACCAGTTTTAAAGCTATTGACATTATTGTTGTTACTAATCCAGTAATTTCCGGATTAAAAAAGTATAAACGGATACTTAAAATAACTGAAGTTAGAAAATTATGGGATGACGATCCATTGAAAGAAAATGCGTTCGTAGACTTAATGGTTTATGATCCAAAAACTGATCAATTAGAAATCACTGACGATTTGATTAACGGTAATTCTGACGTTTTGAAACGAATGGCTGGTAAAGTTAAAGAGTTTGCCGGTGATTGGGATGCTGTTTGGAACAATATCTTGTTAAGGGGAGATTGTAAAATGGCAGTGGTAGATCTCTTTAACCGTACTGGTGATGAATCTGTTTTGGAAGCAGATTTTGTTGCTAAAGCTAATGATATGTTTCATTTAATTTCTAACAGAATTAGGGAACAAACAGGTAAAATGGATAATAAACGAATTCTGTTTGAATATAAAGAATGGCTAAATAAAGAAGCTAAGAAGAATAAAGAAGACCCATTTGCGTTGTGATCATTAAAAAGACTAAAGTATCTTTCTATTTACAAAAATAATTTAAACCAGCACACTCTCAAATTGAATAATGGTAGATAAAGGAACTTGTTTAAGATACTATAAACGTGAAGATGTCCAGAAAGCGATGGTTGAACATGCTCAAAATAAAGAGCTCGGTGTTCGTTACGGAGACGGGTTTGGTAAACGGCCAGACGTTTTAATGTACCCACAGGACGTTTTAGAGTTAGCTAAACAAGGTGTAACTTCTTTCCATGTTAGTGAAGAAGTTTGGGAAAATCCGTTAATATTAAACAGTGATATGAATCGGAAAGAACAGGACGAACTACGTATTGGTTGGGATTTAGTTCTGGACATTGATTGTCCTGATTGGGAAATATCTAAGTTAACAACCCATTTGTTCATTAAAGCTTTAACTGATAATGGAATTAAAGAAATTTCTTGTAAATTTTCAGGAAATAAAGGGTTCCATATAGGGGTGCCGTTTGAAGTTTTCCCTAAAGAAGTTGTTGGAAAAAAAACTAAAGACATTTTTCCTGAAGGTCCAAAAAAAGTTGCTCAGTATTTATTAAACATTATTACTTCTCGTTATGTTCAAGTAAAAGATAATAAAATCTTTTTTGATAATGATTATTCTTTTAGTTTATCTGAACTGAAAGAAAAGTTTGGTGAACAGAAATTTTTAATTAATCGGTGTTCAAGTTGTCAAAAAGAAATAAAAAAAATTGAAGAAGAAATTATTGAATTTATTTGTCCCAAGTGCGAGGAAAAAGTAGTTGGTGATCAGGAATTTGTTAAATGTGAAAAGTGTAACATTTTAATGAACAAAATGGAACATGCAAAATCTTTTTGTCCTTGTGGTTCAAACGAATACAATTCTATTTTTGATCCTTTGTCTATCATTGAAGTTGATACTATTTTAATTTCATCTCGTCATTTATATCGGATGCCGTATTCATTACACGAAAAATCTGGATTGGCAAGTTTACCAATAATTCCTGGAGAGGTAATGAACTTTGAAAAGAGTATGGCCCATCCTGATAAAATTGTCGTTTCTGAACTTAAGTTTATGGACAGAAATGTTTTGGAAGAGTCTGCAAGGATGTTATTAGTTAATGCTCTTGATTTTGAAGTTAAAATTGTAGAAGATCGCGATTATGATAAAGAAATTAAATTTGAAGAATTAAAAATTGAAAGTCCAATTAAAGAAGAGTTTTTCCCGCCCTGTGTAAAAAAAGTTCTTGATAATGGTTTGGATGACGGTAAGAAACGGGCAATTTTCATTTTATCAAACTTTTTGGGTAAGATTGGTTGGGTAAAAAAAGAAATTGAATCGTACTTATTAAAATGGAACCAAGAAAAAAATTATGGAAATTTACGTGACAATTATATTGTTAGCCAGATGAAAAGTTTTACTGCCGGTGCAAAATTACCGCCAAACTGTGATAATGAAGCTTATTATATTGATCTTGGTATTTGTTTGCCTGATACATTATGTAAAAAAATAAAAAATCCTGTGAATTATACAATCATTAGATGGAAAAGACATTTAAGAGATCGAGAAGAAAAGAATTATGGTAAAAAGAGTAGTGAAGAAAAGAGTAAAGGTAAAAGCAAAGAAAATATTCAAGAGAATAACCATTTTGATGATAATAATGATCCTCTTGAAAAGAATAATAAACGCGTTAAGGGAAATTAAATACAATTAATTCTTAAAATAAAGATCACAATACTCTTCTATTGCTTTTTTTGCCCAACCAACTTTTATTAATAATTCAACCGTTTCTGTTTTACTTACTTCTTTTCTTATTTGAGAATTAACAAATTGTTGTAATCTCTTAACATCTTTTTCTGTTAGGGAATAAATTTCTGTCAGCCTTTTCTTTACTTTAATTCTTTCTAATACCAGTGTTAATTCTTCCTCTGTCCATTTTGTGTCTAAAAGAATTTTTTTGATTTCCCCTTCAGTTCTATTTGCTACTAACATCTTTTTCACCCATCGTTCTAACTGGTTCAAATTTGCTGTTTCTGATTTATTCTTTTTGTAAATATAGTACCCGCCAATACCAAGAGCAATCATGATTAAAATCCAAATTAGAATAATCCAATAATTGAATTTTGCCGGTAATGGTTGTTCTATAATTAATGGTTCTACCGCTAAATATTTCACTGTAAAACTTTCTAAAGCGATAATTTCTTCTCCTTTAATTTTCGCTATTAATTCTAATTGATAATTTCCCGGATTTAATCCGGTAATGTTTTCACTAATAATTATTGAACGATCCCCGATAAGTTTACTTTGTTTAACCCAGACAGGTTCTCCTTCTTGAGTTATTTTCATTTCTAAATCGGTTGAAAACTTTTCATCTTTATTTGTAGCTAAAACTGCTGAAAATTCCCAAGGGGCATTTTCAATAATTGGTGGTAATTCTAGAATCTTTAAACTAAAAAGCAAAGGTACTTCTTTTTTAACCTCAATGGTCATGTAAGCAGTAGCATTATAATTTCCAAATATTCCTTCCATGTTAAGAGTATATTCTCCAAAAATAGCATTTGTCGGAATATACAATTGGGCTTTTTCAATTTTTTTCTCTTTACTATTAAAATAAATTAAATCGGATTTTTGACTAATTTTTTTACCATTTCTTTCTAGCCAGAAATTAAGGGTAATATCTCCTGATTTCTGGACCATATTTTTCACTAAATAAGTTAAATCCAAAAATTCTCCCGGTTGAATTGGAGAATCGACATTAATTATTACTAAGTCTAACCAATCTATTGCTTGGTCTCCTCTTCCTCCTCCTCCTCCTCCTCCTCCACTTGACACGGGAGTGTCCTCAACTATGGGAGCTGTATAATTTAAAGTTATTGTTCTGTTACTATTTCCCCAATCAAGATTACCAGCATTATCATAACCTAAACAGTTCCAAGTATAATTGCCGGTTGGTAAAGAAACGTTCCAACTACTACTTGAAGAAGTTCCAGTAAGATTAGTACTTTGGTTTAAACTGAAATTTTGATTATTGGGATCAGTAAGATATAAAGAAATATTTTCTAACTGAGTTCCACTAGTAACATTACAAGTAAAGTTTATTTCTGTAGTTGATGCAGAACCATTTACATAATCTATGGAAGGAGAAACTAAAGTAACATTTGGAGCAGTAATATCATTAATTACATAAGTAAAAATTTGAGAAATATTAATTCTACTATCACTACAAGTAACGTTAATTTCAGATGAACCTACTTCGCTTTCAGTAGGTGTGTCAGTAATAATTCCCGTGCCGGAATTAATGTCAAACAAGTTGGTGTTATCATAATATGTTATCGTATCATCATCTAAATCAGAACAATTAATGTCGTAAATAAATTCTTGATCAGAGTTAACAGTTTGATCAGTTAATGGTTGGTCAAACACAGGAATAGCATTTTCAATAGTTAGGTTGCTTGAATTCATCCAATCACTCCAGTCTGTCCCCTCGTAAACTCTAACACTAAAAATCCAACTTTCATCTTTGCTTGTATTGTCTGAACTAATTGAAGTTAAGTTTTCTAAGTATGTAACGATGATTGAATTGTTATACCATTGAGTTTCGTTTAAAGTGATTGTATCTGCATCAGCATCATAATAAACAAACGCTCCGGTTAAAGTTCCGTTAGTTCTGTTTAATGAATCTGATGAGGTTAAATTTACTGTTTGTAATTCCAGAACAGTATTTTCAATAGTTAAATTACTAGAATTCATCCAATCACTCCAGTCTGTCCCCTCGTAAATTCTAACACTGAAAATCCAACTTTCATCTTTGCTTGTATTGTCTGAACTAACTGAAGTTAAGTTTTCTAAATCTGTAACAATTATTGCATCGTTATACCATTGAGTTTCGTTATCAGTAATGGGATCACCGTTTAAACTTACAGCAGACCAAACTCCAATTAAAGTTCCGTTAGTTCTGTTTTCTAAATCATCGGAAGTTAAGTTAACTGTTTGTACTATCGGAATTGTATTTTCAATAATTAAGTTGCTTGAATTAACCCAAACACTCCAGTTTGTCCCATCGTTAACTCTAACACTGAAAACCCAACTTTCTCCTATGCTTGTATTGCTTGAACTAACTGAAGTTAAGTTTTCTAAGTTTGTAACAATTATTGAATCGTTATACCATTGAGTTTCATTTAAAGTATTTGTATCTTCATCAGCATCATAATAAACAAAAGATCCAGTTAACGTTCCGTTAGTTCTGTTTAATGGATCTGACGAAGTTAAATCTACTAAAGTTGCTTTAGGAGCAGTGCCGTTTGAAATGTAAGAAATATTAATTTCATGGATAGAAGTTAAAGAGACGTTGAAAATAGGTAAGTTTCCGTTTGAATCTGTTTCTAAAGGAGAGAAATCCATTTCAACAGAATTATTTTTAACTCTATAAAGACTTAATGAATCTAATCCAGTAACGTTATAGATTGCTATTGTGGATTCGTTAGTTACGGAATCATTCCAATAAACACTAGCATTTGAAAATGTTTCAATTATTGTTCGATTGATTTCTACAGAAGAATTGATTGTGTATTCGGTAATTAATTGTATCTCTTCGGAGGTGGTGTTAAGATAAGTATCATCTGCGGCAGTACAATTAGAAACTCCACCAGCACTACATATAAAAAGAGATCCTAAATTTCCAGCGGCACCATTATCAACACTAGCACCACCATTAACGTCAATTAAAGAATTATTAAATGTTGAATTCTGATAATAAACTGCAATTCTACCACCTGAACCAGAACCACCGTCATTAGCATATGTGCCATCAATTCCAAGCCCACCAACTGCGGAAAAGTTACCTGTTCCGGTTAAATTTTCAGTAGTGACCCAAATACTTCCACCGGAACCGCCACCTGGTGCATTATCACCAGTACGAGGGACACCGGGACCACCCTCAGCAGTGACTTCACCAGATAAATTGAAAGTATCACTAACAATAATTCTTATGGCGCCACCACCAGTACCACCTGCACTTGAT